>AYRE01000011.1_pt1 | contig 39443 bp, 44 predicted proteins | sample 183791 | NCBI WGS metagenome assembly AYRE01 (sample SAMN02391470, study PRJNA226580) | bioreactor metagenome | isolation source: day 6 sample from continuous culture bioreactor with low C:N ratio... | place: Germany: Bremen | reverse complement strand
ATCTAAATAATGTTTTTTATTCTTTTTGTAGCTAATACACTTAAATATGACTGTTCTTGATATTTTTTTAGTTTCGTAGGAAATACTATTGTATTCTTTTTTTCAAAAGAACTTATACTTTGTGATGAGATAAGTTCAACTTCACATTCACTATTTATTTGAATTAAACCTTCCATTTTAAAGGTAACTGCACCACCTGAAAAAGTACCTTTTTTTGCTCTTTTTTTAATAAAAACTTTTTCTATTTCATTATCTTTTAGAAATGAATTAATTGAAGAAGAAAACTTTAATATATCTTCTTGGCTTTCATCATCTTCTAAAGTAATTTTTTTTATTTTTAAATCTATATAATCGATAATATCATCATCTTCTCTAAAATCTATAACACTTAATATTGTATTACTAGCTTTCAATTCGATACCACATAATTTCATAATCATTCCTTGTTAATTAAACTAGAAGGATTATATAACAATAAATTTTTATTGCTTAATTATATGTCATTTTGTAATATTTTATATATTTAATAAGGGTTCAGAGAAATAATAACCCTGAAATTCGTCTACTCCTAATTCTACTAAAACATCAAATACTTCCTTATTATGTACAAATTCTGCAATTGTTTTAATATTCAACTCTTTAGAAGCAACTATTATACCTTTTACTATTGTATATGCTTTTGCATCATTGTGAATATTTTTAATAAAAGATCCATCAATTTTTATATAATCAGGTTCAATAGCAATTATATTAGAAAAATTAGAATGCCCTGTACCAAAGTCATCAATGGCAATCCTAACACCAAATTTTCTAAAATCACTAACAAATTTTTGCATAATTTCTAAATCTTCAATACTCTCTGTTTCTAGTATCTCAATTATTAACCTACTTCCAATTTTTTTAAATCTTGTAAGATTTTCTTTTATTATATTTATTAGGGTTTTATTATATATATCTTCATAAGATAAGTTTATTGAAAAATCTTCTTTTCTATTGTACATAGTAATAAAACTCTTTTCAATTAAAATAGACATCATCGAATTATAATGTTTAGTTTTTTTAGATGGTTCTAGGAACTCAAAGGGTGAAATTATATTAAGTGTATCATTTGTTTTCTCCCCTACTCTCATTAGAACTTCAAATTTTAATACATTTTCATCTTTATCAACTATTGGCTGGTATGCAGGGAGAATCATGTCATTCTCAATTGCTGTTTTAAGCCTTGGGGACCATTTTAAAACATCATTAATAGAACTTGATAAATCTAAAGTATTATTATAAATCACGTAATTTAGTCTATGCTTCTTGGCATGTCTTAAAGCCATCCCTGCACTAACATAAGGATTCTTTTCTGCGATTGATAGACCTATAGTAGCATTTAAATCAATTGATTCATTTTCATTAACAGTAAAGTTATACTCTTTTATAATTGATATTAATTTAAATAAATCTTTTTCATAAGATTGTAAATAGTAGTTATCATCAATCTCTTTAAATAACACAAATTCATCTGCATAAACTCTATATAAATTATAGTCTAAAGTAGAATTAAAAATATTTAGACACTGTGCAAATTGTGTTAATAAAGAGTTTGAGTTTTTAAAGCCATATAAATTATTAATATTATGAAAAGAATCTAAATTAACAACAAAGAATATAGATAAGCTTGAGTCATCTATATTTTTCATTAAAGAGTAATAACTTTTTAAACCGGTTAACTTATCATTATAAAGTAAATCTACTAATTCTTGAGTTCTTTCACTTACTTTCTTTTCAAGTAAATTATTAGAATCCGTTAAGTCTTCATTTAACTCTTTTATATTTTCATTATATTGTCTAACAATATTCGAGTTATATATATCTTGGCAAACCCTTGTTAGTGTTTTGATAGTATTCTCAAAACTCATTGGTTTTTGGATAAAAGAACTCACTCCAATATTCAGAAGATCAATAAGGTTTCTTGGGTCATTATAAGCTGAAACAATTACTAGTTCTTGTTTATCATTTATCTCAAAAATATTTTTACTAAGTTCTACTCCATTCATTTTTGGCATATTTATATCACTAATAACTACATCATAAAATGAGTTATGTGTTTGATAATATTCATTATATTTTGATAAGCCATCTAATCCGTCAGAAGCAATATCTACGATTGCAAAGATTTCTTCTAAAAGTTTTGCGGTCACTTCTTTTGAAATATCATCTTCAACATATAAAACAGTTAGGTTTTTTGAATATTGTAAAAGATCTTTTAAATTCATAATATTTCCTTGCTTAAGTTATATCCAAAACTTCTTCGAAAGCTTTAAATAATACAGTTGAACTTATAGGTTTTACAATATAAGTACAGCCTAAGGCTAGACATTTATCAATTTCTGAGTGTTCATTATGACCACTGATACATATTACTTTTATATTCTTACTAATTAATTTAATCTCTTTTATCATTTGTATACCATCTAATTTTGGCATACTTAAATCAGTGATGACAATATCAGGTTTATGTATATTAAACTGATTAATACCTTCTATTCCATCCAAAGCATAATAAGCCTCTTTAAATAACATAGGTAAAATCTCTTTCATAATATCAATAACAACTTTCTCATCATCGATAAATAAAACACTTAAATCTTTGATTTTATCTTTTACTAAAACTCTATTCATAACTAACTCCATATAAAATTATAAATCAAATTTGTGGTATTTATGTGGTACTAAGAAATGGTGATACTGAAAATAGTTTCTCCATTTTTACTTTCAACCTTTAACTCTCCATTCATACTCTTTTCGATAATCATTTTAGACATATAAAGACCGATTCCAGTACCCTTTGATTCAAATTTAGTTGTAAAATAAGGATTAAATACTTTATTAATAATTTCTAAATCTATACCACCACCATTATCTTTTATAAAAATAATAAATTTATTTTTTGCTTTTATAATATTGACATCAATTTTTCCATTTTTAATATGATTCATTACAATTGCATCTTTTGCATTATTTAAGATATTAATAATCACTTGTTTAAACTCATTTGGAAAGCCATCAATATATATATAATCAGAATTAAAAGAATATTCAATATTGTAACTCTCTAATTGAGGTTTTAACATAGAAAATACATTTTCAATGACATCACAAATATTAAAATGTATTTTTTTCTTAGAAGGAATAAAAAAGTCTCTAAAGTCATCAATTGTCTTAGACATATAATTTAATTGATTATTGATATTCTCACAAATTGGTTTATACTCTTCTAAATCCATAGTATCTTGAAACTCTAATTTTGTTTCAACTTTCATGTTTAAAGCTGCTAATGCATTAAGAGGTTGTCTCCATTGATGAGCAATTGCACTCATCATTTCACCCATTGATGCTAATTTTGACTGTTGAAAAAGTAAATGTTCTTTCTCTTTTAATTCTGTTAGATCTACAATAGATACGATTCTCATAGTTTGGTTTAATTTTCTTACATTTTCACCCTTAACTAAACCTGGAAATATCGTACCATCTTTTTTAATAAGTCTAATTTCTTTAGGAAAAGATTTGTTTTTCTTTATCTCTTTTCTCACTTTTTCCTTATCATCTTGAGCAATAATAAAATATATATGTCTACCCACATAATCCGATTTTTTTGTAAACTTGAATAACTTTCTAGCTTCATGATTTGCTTCAATACATTTACCACTTTTTTCAATTAAAAATATTGCTTCAATAGTAGAATCTACTAATATTTTAAAATTATCTAATGAGCTTTGTAACTCTTTTTCCACTAGTTTTCTATGTTTAATTTCTCTTTTTAATTTTACTGTCCATAAATAAAATATAATTATTGCTAAAAATAAAACTATTGGTAAAAATACTTTTCCTACTAAAGAATAATCAAACTTATGCTCATATTTTACAGTGATCCATTTATTTAAGATTCTATCTTTTTCTTTTTTTGTGATTGAAGTGACTAATTTTTGAAAAATAGATAATAAATCAGGAGAATCATTTCTTAGTGCAACAGAAAGCTCTAGCTTAGTATCTAACTCTCTAGCTATTTTAATATTTGTAAAATACTCTTTGGTAATAACACTACTCAAAGTAGTAGGGATATCAATAAAACCAAAAATTTCACCTTTTTGAACTGCATTTAAACCATCAAAAATAGTATCAAACTCTCTAATTTTAATGGAAGGATATTTCTTCAAAAAAATATCAATAGAAGCATAACCTTTTACCATTCCAAAAGTTTTATTTAATAAGTTATCTATCCTAGGTACATTTTCATGAGATTCTAATGTAGCTAAGGCAAAAGATGAAAATAAATATGGCTTAGTAAAATTTATATAATTTAATCTATTTAAAGTAATAGCAGCAGCAGGTATTAAATCACATTTTTTTTCTCTTAATAATAAAAGAGTGTCATAAAAAGATTCAGTTTTTATCAATTTAAAAGGGATATTTAAAACATCAGAAAAGTACTTCATATAATCAGATGTTACACCTAAGTGTTCTCCCTCATGCATATATTCATAAGGTGCCCAATTAGGATCAATACATATATTTATAGTAGATTTATTATGTAAATAATTTTTTTCTTTTTTAGTAAATAAGATTTCCTTATTCATTAAAATTAGTTCATTTCCAAACCATTTATTTCTAAGTTTAAATATCTCTTCATCTTTTATATTTTTCATTCCCTTTTCAATAATTTCTTTTAAAATAGGCATATCACCTCTAACACCAATATTAAGCCTACTAACGAATCTATTATCAGTTGTATCAACAATACCTTTTATATTTACAATACCGTGGTTTTTAATTAGATAACTAGCTACTGCAAAATCACTGATAGTTGCATCTGCTCTTCTAAAAGCTACGTCTTTGAGAGCCTCTAAACTATTTTTTGTTAACTTAAGTTTTATATTAGGGTAATGTTTTTTTATAATTTCACTTGTATAAAAACCTTTTGGAACTGATACTGTTTTACCATCAAGATCTTTAATACTTGTAATATCAGTTCTAGTTCCAAGAACATAAATAGTAGGTAAAGATTCAGCATATTGTTTTGTGAAATTTATATATTTTCTTCTGTCTGGAGTATTTACAATATTAAGCATAATATCTAAGTCTCTATTCTTAATCATTGTCAAATATTCATTCCAGCTTTTATTTGAAATATACTCAATTTCAATTCCGAGCTTTCGGGATAATATATTCATATAGTCAATAGAAAAGCCCTTTGGTAAACCAAACTCATTATAGTTGTAAGGAGGCCATTTACTTTCATTATGAACTCTAAGTTTCTTTAGATTTCTTATAAATTTTTTCTCCGAAGTACTTAGGTTTAATTTTAAATTACTATAAATAAAATCATTTAAATCAATTTTGCCTTTTACTTCACCCATGATTTTATAAATATCATATATTCTTTGCATTTTTTTAATATTAATTTCACCAAGTTCTGAAGTTTTATAATATGCTAATTTTTTTAATTGATGTGCTTCGTAAAGCAAAGCTTCTTTTGTTTTCTTTTGACTATTATATTTTTCATATATTATATTAATGGCTTCATCAATATTATCAAAAGCATATTTCCATCCTTTTAAGGAAGCCATTCTAAACTTTTCTACTCTTTGTGGGTTATTATTATATTCATCATAACTAGTAAATAAAATATCACTATAAAAATCATATCCTTCATCTTTTGGAGCAAAAATATTATACTTTATACCCTTTTTATCTAAAGCATGTAATTCATTTGACATATATACATTTATTAAATCAGCATCTTTATTAATAAGTTCATCTACACTAAAAGAGTATTCTTTAATATTATTTTTATTAATATCAAAGCCTTGAGAAGCAAGCATTGCTCTTAATGAAGTTGTACCTAAATCAGATTTTGTAAGGGATATAACTTTATCTTTTATATTTGATAGAGATGTTATTCCAGAAGACTCTAGAGAAATTAATACTAAAGGAGAAGATTGAAAAATTGAGGCTAATGCAATTACTTTTTTACCATTAGATTTATCAACAATAAGATTTGAATGACTGATACCATAATTAGTATTACCTTTTAAAACGTCATTAACAATATTTTTATTTCTTGAGTAATCATAATCAAATTTTTTAAGTTCAACATCTAAACCATAATCTTCATAATAACCTTTTTCTTTTGCAATATAGTAACCAGCAAATTGAAATTGATCTAGCCAAGCTAATTGTAAAGAGACTTTTTCTAGAGCAAAAAGGTTTATAGTAATAAAAATAAATAATAGATATTTCTTAAACATAATCTCTCCATTATAAAATGAGTTTTACTAATGTCATATTATCAATAGTAGTACTTTGATAAATAAATCCTAATCTTTTTAACAATTCTTTCACAACAAAAAACTCCAAGTCAAATTTATTATAAATCTGATACATTGGCAACTCTTCGCTAAATTTTATATTTATAACGGTCTTTTCATTCCCCTCAACATAAAAAAAATCAATAAATACTTTTTGAGTCTCCTCTTTTGAATCAATTAACCAATGGGTAAAAATAAATAAAAATACTAATAAACTCAATGAAAATTCATTTTCATAATTATTAACTCTAATATTCTTTTCATTTTTTTTATAGTTTAAAACAATATTATGTTTCATCATTTGAGGAGTTACGAATTCTAATATTTTTTCAAAAGCAGAATTTACATTAAATTCATTTTTTGATACTGAGTTTTTAAAACAATCATTTAAATTTGTTAAGGTATTAGAAATAGTAGCAATAGCTTTTTCTATTTTGTTATTAGTTAGAGTAATATCTTCATGATCAAGTTTTGATAATTCTGATTTAATTTCTAAATTTACTAAATTAGTAGCAATTAAATTTAGAGGTTGTTTCCATTGATGTTCTAAAGGTCTTAGAAGTTTTCCTTTAACAATCATCTTATAACTCTCATATAAAGTTTGAATTCGCTCTTCGCTATATAAGTTTATTTTTGATAAAACATCATTTGATTCTAAAGGTTTAATCAAGTAGTCAAATTTTTCTAATCTTAAACCTTTTATTAAAGTATTTAAATTTACATCTTCAAAAATATAAATAATATTTACAAAAGAAGAGATATTCTGAGTTTGACAATTTTTAATATAATTTATTTTTCTTTTTTCTTTTCCTAATAATTCAATAAATATAAAATCTAAACTTACAAAATCTATTTTTTCTAAGTTTTTTGTGTATTCTCTAAAAGTTATATATTGAATATCAATATTAATCTCTCTAAAGAAATCTCTAATATTTTCTTCACCATATTTTTCTTGGCTAACAAATAATATATTCATCGAAAATCCTTTGAGTCATTATAGAAAAAAAATGTGGCAAAAAGAAGACACTTTTGAAATTTATAGGATTATTAATATTATTTTCTGTAATTATTTGTTATTATTAAGTTATTAATTTATAAAGGTAGTTATTATGCAAATGAAAGAACTAGCTATACTGCTTAGAAATATCTCTATATTATATGTTGAAGATGACTATGATACTAGGGAAGAGATGACAAAAATTCTTTTAGAAGTTTCTGATAATATAACAGTAGCTACAAGTGGTTCTGAAGCATTAGAATATTACTACGAAAAAACTCCCCAGATAATTATTTCTGATATTGCAATGCCTAATTTAAATGGAATTGAATTTATAAGAAAAGTTAGAAATGAAAATATTCAAGTTCCAATTATCTTACTTACTGCCCATGCAGATGTAGATTACCTATTACCTGCAGCAAACTTAAATATTCAATCATATATAGTAAAACCTATTAATATTAAACAATTAAAGGAAGTGCTATTTAATGCAGTAGAAATCTTAAATATAAATTCAAATATATATGTAAAAATAACACATTCTCTTAAATATGATAAAACTAATTCAGAGATTTTATCTTTAGATGACACGAGAATAAAACTAAATAGAAAAGAGAAAAACCTCATTGATTTATTGCTTGCTAATCAAAATAGAGTTGTAACATATTCAGAAATAGAACAACATGTCTGGATGCAATACGATGAAGTAATGACAAGTATGGCCCTTAGAACCGTAGTTAAAAATCTCAGAAAAAAAATCTCTACTGATTTTATCAAAAATATATCAGGCCAAGGATATAAACTAATAATCTCATAATTTCTCTTCTAAAAAAACTCTCAAAATAATAATTTTAATTAACACAATTTTGCCACATAATTCTTTTAACATTTCAAAATAAGCTATTTTATTTTTAAAAAAAGGATTTATCATGGCAAAAACAATCTTATTAGTAGATGATGCTAGTTTAATTAGAAGTGTCTCTTCAAAAGCTGCAATAGAAGCAGGATATAACGTAGTTTTAGCAACTGATGGTAGTGAAGGCTTAGAAAAAATCAAACAACATGAAATTGATATTGTATTTAGTGATGTAAACATGCCAAATATGGGTGGATTAGAAATGGTTGCAGAGATCAAAAAAAATCCTGCTTACAAATTTTTACCTATTGTTATGTTGACAACAGAGTCAAAAGATGACTTAAAAGCAAAAGGAAAAGCACTAGGTGTAAAAGCTTGGTTAGTAAAACCTTTTAATAAAGCAAAATTTCTAATTGCCCTTGAAAAACTTCTAGGATAAAACATGAAACTTCAAAACAACAACTTCACAATATATGAAGTAGAAGAAATTAAAAAAGATTTTTCAAAACTTTTAGAAGAAGACAAAGTTGTACTTGATCTTGAGAATATAACTAAAATTGATATGAGTGCAATGCAACTTTTAATTGCTTTAAAAAAAAGTTGTGAAGAATCTAAAAAAGAATTTGAAATCAAGAATCTCAAACAAGAAGTACTATCTTCTTTTGAGATAACAGGAATTGCTTACGTTTTAGGAGTATAAAATGGAAGAAGAACTAACACTTTTTTATGAAGATGCAACTGAACAATTACAACTAATGGAAAATGCATTATTAGATGCAAAAGATGGAACTGATGATATTGAAAAAATTGGGGAAATATTCCGTGCAATGCATACAATTAAGGGTACTGCAGGAATGTTTGAATTTGACAATATTGTTAGTTTTACTCATATTGCTGAAAATTTATTAGATGATGTGAGATGTGGTAATACAAAATTAGATGCAACATTATCCTCTTTATTTATGAATGTAAAAGACAATACACAAAATATGGTGGAATGCTGTGTAAATAATCAAGATTTTTCAGATGAATTAACAAGCCAAACACAAAATTTACAAAATGAATTATCATCTTTTTTAAATGACGCAAGTGAAGAAACTATAATTGATAATGAAATAATAGAAGTTGAAGCTCAAACACAAAGTAATGAAGATGAATTATTATGGCACATCTCACTTAGATTTGATGAAGATTTTTTTAATTCGGGAATGGACATTATTTCAATTTTTAGATTCTTTAATAAAATGGGTGAAATATTAATTAATATACCTATTACCTCTTCTATTCCAAATTTAGAAAATATTGATTGTTTCAAAACATATATTGGTTTTGAATTTGATTTTGAATCAGATTGTTCTAAAGATGACATCTTAGAAATATTTGAATTTGTTGAAGATGATGTTGATTTATTGGTATTTAAACACAATGATACTGATTCACTGTTAACTCTTCTTAAACATAGAGAAAATGAAAATCTAAAAGAAATATTAATAGAAAACTGCTCATACAATGAAGAATCATTTGAAATAAAACAAACACCTATTATTCAAGAAGAGATAAAACAAGAAATTATTGAAGTAAAAACTCCTAGTACTCAATTAACAATTAACAATGAGACAATTAAAGAAGAACCAAAAGCTAATCCTGAAATTGCCAAAAAGTCTTTTTCCTTAAGAGTTGATTCTTCAAAAGTTGATTTACTTATTAATAAAATGGGTGAGATGGTAATTCAAAATGCAAAACTTATGCAAATTGCAGAACAAAATGCTGATGAGGACTTAGAAGAAGTATCAGAAGGCATTTCATTACTGCTTGAAGAAATAAGAGAAGCTGTAATGAATATTAGAATGGTTCAAGTAAAAGATTCATTTGTGAAATTTAAAAGAATAGTAAATGATACAGCAAATAAATTAGGTAAAGATATTGATTTTATTATCGAAGGTGGAGATACAGAACTTGATAAAAGTGTAGTTGAAAAACTAAGTGATCCACTTGTACATATGCTTAGAAACTCTATTGACCATGGGGTTGAAATGCCAGATGTAAGACAAAAAAATGGTAAAAGCCCAAAAGGTGTAGTTTATTTACGAGCATATCCTGACTCAGGAAGTATTATTATTGAGATTCAAGATGATGGAGCAGGAATAAATAAAAATGTTGTTTTACAAAAAGCCATAGAAAATGGTGTTGTTGATAAAAACCAGAAATTAAGTGATAAACAAATATATAAATTAATATTTGAAGCTGGACTATCTACAGCACAAGAGGTATCAGATATTTCTGGACGTGGCGTGGGAATGGATGTTGTAAAAAGAAACATTGAAGAGTTAAGAGGTGTAATTGATGTTGATAGCAGCGAAAATAAAGGCAGTAAAATTACAATACGTTTACCTTTAACACTTGCAATTATTGATGGCTTCTTAGTTCAAGCAGGTGAAACAAAATATATTATTCCCTTAGATTTAATAAGTGAATGTATGGAATTAACTCCTGAATGTCAAACAAGTGTAGAAGGATCTAGCACAATTAATGTAAGAGGTGAAGTATTACCTCTTTTAGATATACGCTCCTTTTATAATGAAAAAGTCATAAATGAAATACGAAAAAATGTTGTGATAGTTAAGTATGGTAATTACAAAGTTGGGCTTCAAGTTGATGAATTATTTGGTGGACAACAAACTGTAATTAAACCCCTTGGTGAGATATTTGAAAATGTACCAGGGATTAGTGGAGGATCAATTCTTGGTACAGGTGATGTAGCATTAATTTTTGATATTCCAAGACTACTAGAATATCGAATCAAACAAGGAGAATGATATGAACTTAGAAATTAATACAGGTAATGAAATTGAAATTACGGAAAAAGATATGATTGTAAGTACAACAGACAAAAAAGGAATACTCATTTATGCAAATGATATTTTTTGTGATATTGCTGGGTACAAAAGATCAGAAGTAATTGGTCAACCTCATAATATGATTAGACATCCACAAATGCCTAAGGTTATATTCAAACTACTTTGGAACAGGGTTTTAAATGGTGAAGTAATTTATGCTTTTGTAAAAAATCTTGCTAGGAATGGTGATTACTATTGGGTGAAAGCTTATGTAAAACCAATTATAGAGAATGGGGAAGTTGTAAAAATAACTTCATATAGAAAACCATTAAATAGTTTTGCAAAAGATTATATATCGAAATTTTACAATACATTATTAGAGTATGAAAAAACTCATTCAGTTGATGAGTCAGTACAGTTTGTTCAAAAATATTTAGAAGATAGAGATTTAACTTATGACCAATTTATTGATAGATTATCTCTAGAGAAGAGTGTTGAAAATATCCCTATTAGAAATATTGATTATAACAAAGAGAAAAATACACATTTAATATTTAAAGAGTATTTAAATAGTTGTATTAAAAATGGACAGATTCAAGAATTAGAGAGTAAAGAACATGCAGTATATAAATTCAAAGAAATCTTTGAAAAAATGGGAAATGAAAGTTTTTCAAATGATGAAGCCTGGCTTCGATTAATTAAAACTCATTCAAAGTTCCACTCAAGTGTTGATAAATATATCAAAAAAGCAAAAGAGAATGAAAGTATGAGTTCTTTTGAAAAAATGACAGAAGATTTGAGTTGTGACATAAATAATATGTTTAATGATCTAACAATAATTAGAGATAAATATTAGGAGTCTATCATGGAAAAAATAAGAAAAACAAGAGAACACAGAATTGATAGTAGTGAGGGTTTAACACTTATTGAAGAATCATTAAAAAGTTTGTCTCAAGGTGAATTTGATTTTCAAGAGATTCAGTGTGAGGATGAGAGTTTAAATAATATTTGTAAATATATAAATGAGGTTAAAACCCAATTATCTTATTCCTTACAAAGCTCAAGAACACTAGTTGATCAAGTATCTCAAGGTCAAGTTGATGAAAGAATTGATACTTTAAGCCTTAATGGTTCATATGCAGTACTTATGGAGAATAATAATTACACAATTGATTTAACAGTAAGTGCCTTTAGAGATTTAGGAGAGACCGTTGAAAAACTTGCAAATGGTGATATGAGTGCAAGAATTACAAGTGAATATCTTGGAAGTTTAGGTTATTTCAAACAAATTGTAAATAACTTAGGTGAAAGTCTAATGGAATTAGTTATTGACACAGAAATGATTGATGAAGCCATTGATGCGGGTGAATTAGGTCTTAGAGTTGATACAAGTAAATATCAAAATGACTTTGTAAAAATTCATACAGCAACTAATAAAATTATAGATAATATTGAATTATTTATAAATGATGTTAATGACAATCTTTCAATGATGCAAGAAGGTGATTTTTCACAAAGAATTGAAAACGAATATACAGGTCGGTTCAAATATACAAAAGATAGTATCAATAATTTTGCAAATAATGTTCAAATGACTCTAAATGATATTAATGAAAGTTTATTAAAAATCAAAGATGGAGATTTCGATGCCCAAATTGTAAAAAACTACAAGGGTACCTTTGAAATTAGTAAAAACTCAATTAATGAGCTGGTTTATATTTTAGGAAATATTATTACAGAAATCAAAGAGATTCTAGGGAAAATGAGTAATGGAAATTTACTTGCAAAAATTGAGATAGAACTTCCTGGAGATTTTAATGCCATAAAACTAAATATAAATGAATTTATTGATAACTTAACACAGATGGTAGAAAAAATCAGAACAAATGCCTCAGAAATGGGTGTTGCATCAGGTGAGGTAAATAAGACTTCACAAACATTATCTTTAGGTGCAGAGCAACAAGAGAGCTCATTAGGACAAACAACAGCCGCAGTTGAACAACTAAATGGCGCAATTGATGAGAATACAAAAAATGCTAATGAAACAAATGGTATTGCAACAGAAGCCTCACAAATGGCGAAAAAAGGTGGAGAGGCTGTATCTCAAACAGTTGAATCTATGCAAATCATTGCAGATAGAATCATAATTATTGAAGATATTGTATATCAAACAAATCTTCTAGCACTAAATGCAGCAATTGAAGCAGCAAGAGCGGGTGAACATGGAAAAGGTTTTGCAGTAGTTGCAGCAGAGGTTCGAAAACTAGCTAAAAGGTCTCAAGTAGCAGCAAAAGAGATTAGTAGTATTACAAAAAGTAGTGTAAAGGTTAGTGAAGAAGCCGGTGAACTTATTAACTCACTAGTTCCTAAAATTGAAAGAACTGCACATTTAATTCAAAGTATTTCAAATGCTAGTAATGAACAAAGTAAAGGGATCGAGCAAATTAGCCATGCAATGGTTCAACTAGATGGTGTAACACAAAGTAATTCCACAAGTGCACAAGAGTTATCAAGTGCAGCAGAAGAACTAGACGGGCAATCAAATGGATTAGTAAAATTAATGGAGTTCTTCAAAACTTCAAACATAAATAATAATGCTATTTTAACTCCAAATTCACTGGATTCACAATTAGACGAAACAATGGATTTAAGAGAGTTTAGTAGACTGTAATAGGACTTAATCATGTATGATGAACAAGAAGAAGAACTTATTAATAATACAGGGGAACAATATTTTTTGTTTCTAAGTAACAATGATTTATATGCATTACCAGTATTAATAGTTAGAGAAATTGTTGAATATCAAGATATTACAAAAGTACCAAAACTTAACTCATATGTAAAAGGTGTTACAAATATTAGAGGAAATATAGTTGCAGTAATTGATTTATTAGATAGGTTTGAACTGCAAGAAACAGAAGTGTTAGATCGTACTTCTTTTGCAATTGTACAAGTAAATCAAAATAGCAAAGTTCATGATATTGCAATAATGATTGATGAGATTTATGAAGTGGATGGTTTAGATGAGAATAGTCTTTGTGACACCCCTCTTTTTGGAACCAAAATAAATACAAAATTTATAAAAAATATCGCTAAATACAATGATAAAGAAGTTTGTATTATTAATCATGAAGAGGTTTTAAAAATCTCAGAACTATCTGTTATAAAGGATTAGTTATGGATACTACAAGTTATGAAAGTGAATATGATTATCTAGATGAAGAAGAGATTGATATAGTAAAACTTGTATCTACAAATGCAAATGATGCAAATCAATATCTACTTTTTCATGGAAAAGATGAACAATATTATGCAAAAAATGTATCTAAAATTGAAGAGATTGTAGTTTTTAAAACCCTTGATATGGTTAGAAACTATGATGATAATCTTATTGTTGGTGTTGCTGATGTAAGAGGCGAAATGTTAAGTTTAGTAAGTTTTGATTCTTGGCTTGGAGCTAGTGATTTTGATGAAAAAGATACTGAATTTGTAATAATTGTAAATTATGGTGGAGAAAAATTTGGTTTACTTGTAAAAAATGTTGAATACATTACTACAATTGAACCAAATATGATGCAATCAACTACCAGTGGTAATTCGAAATCCACATTTACTACAAAAATTGCACTTAATAATAGTGAGCATTTATGCACTATTATTGATTCAGACAAACTTCTTTTTGATACTTTTGAAGATCAAAATGAATCTACATTAAATGATTTACAAAATATTAAATCAATTGATAATCAAAAAATGGTTCTTCTTGCTGATGACAGTAGACTAATACAAAACCTACTAAAAAAAGTATGTTTAGAATTGAATCTCAATTACAAAATCTTAAGTAATGGAGAACAGTTATTACAAGAGATGAAGAAGTATACACAAGAAGAGATAGGATTAGTTGTTACAGATGTTGAAATGCCAATTTTAGGTGGAAAAGAAGTAATAAAAAAAGTTAGAAATGAATCTAAATATGATGAATTAAACATTCTAGTGCATACAAATATGGCAAATGACATTATGAAAAATGAGTTAATGACCCTTGGAGCAAATGAAATAATTTGTAAAGTAGACATTCAGTCATTAAGTATGGCAATTAAAAAATATATAAAGTAAAATCATGTTTAATATATCTCTCAAAAACAGCGAATTTGCAATCATTAAAAAATTAGTTTTTAATGAAATTGGAATTACATTAAATGATTCAAAAAAAGATATGGTTCAAACTAGATTATTCAAAAGATTGAACTATTATCAAATAAAAGATTTTTCTCATTATTTAAAAATTGTTCAATTATCAAAATTTGAGAAATCACAATTTTTAAATCAAATAAGCACAAATGAAACATATTTTTTCAGGGAAACTGCACATTTTGAATTTTTGGAGCAACTTGCAAAGAATTCAAAAAGTCTTAGGGTTTGGAGTGCTGCAGCATCATTTGGTGCAGAAGCATATTCCATATCAATGGTTTTAGATTCTAATTTATTCAACTGGGAAGTAGTTGGAACAGATATAAATACTCATGTTTTAGATATTGCAAGATTGGGATTATATCAAGTTGCTCTATTAGAAAAAATTCCTAAAAAATATCAAGAAAAATATTGTCTTGTAGGAAGAAATCAATATGAAGGGAAAATGTTAGTAGATAGAAAACTACAATTTCAAACTAATTTTTTAGAGAATAACTTAATGAGCAAAAATAATGAGTTAGGAAAGTTTGATGTAATTTTTTTAAGAAATGTTTTAATCTACTTTACAGAAGAAACAAAAATCAAAGTAATAAAAAATATTCTTCATAATTTAAAAAAAGGTGGTTACTTAATAGTTGGAATGACTGACTATTTTCATCACGAAGAATTTAATGCATTAGAATATGTAAAAGACTCTATTTATAAAAAGGTTTAATTATGTTTGAACAAGAAAAAACAAACTTAAAATTTATTGCAAAAAATAAAAATTTATTACTGTTTGGAGAAGATAACCTTAGGCATTTAAATGGTTTATTCAATATGTTTAATGATATTTTAATTCAAGAGTCAACAGATTACACACTAAATAATTTAAATACAACAATATTAAATAACAATATTGATGTAGTCATTATTAATTCAAAAGAGAATATAGAGGAGATTTCTTTATATCTTCTTGAAATTATAAAAAATGAAGATATAAAGATTTTATACTGTCAAAATGAAGAGGAAGAAGTTCACTTTAAAATGTTAAATATTTCAAATACATCTTTTACAAAAAGTATAAATGAAGAACTTCTAAGTTATAAAATGTATTCATTATTACAAGAAAAAGCTTTTGATGAAACAAAAACTACAGAGGATACAAATAGTACTTATATTGATTCTTTTGAGATTCAAATAATTTTTATTAGGGATGAGCTTTATCACTTATCTAAAAATATAGATCAAGGAGATATTTCCGAAGGCAACATACATAAGATAAAACAATCAATTAATAGAATAAATAGGATTTTCGAAAATTATTTAATGTATTCAAAAAAAATTAAAAACTCAATGAAATATTTTGCAATTATGCTTAATAAAGTAGATTTAAAAAAAGCTTCTGTTAACAATATTGAAAGTTTTACTTATCTCTCTCGGATTATTGAAGATATTGCATTATTCTTAGATAATTATTTTATTAAACGTAATTTTACTGATTTATACGTGGTTGAGGACTCATTAGAAAACTCTTTAAGATTTCTTAAAAGTTCTTTTAAAGAAAAAGAACAAAATACTGATGACAGTAGTTTGGAGTTTTTCGAATGATAAAAGTATTTATAATTGATGATTCTATGATAGTTAGAAATGCATTAAATAAAATCTTACAATATGAACAAAACATCAAGGTGATTGGAGAATCAGCTAATCCTGTAGATGCTTTTGAAATTTTCAAAAAAGTAGGATTACCTGATGTATTTATATTGGATATAGAAATGCCCAAAATGGATGGTTTAACATTTTTAAAACAGATTAATAAGCAAAAACACATACCTGTTATAATTTGTTCAACTTTAGTTAGCGATGGATCAAGTTCTGCTATTGACTCACTTAGACTTGGGGCTTTAGATATTATTTTAAAACCAAAATTAAATCTAAAAGATTTTTTTAATGAACAAAAAGAAGAAATTATTCGTGCAATTTATTCAGCATCAAAAGCAACAGTAAGATACAAACCAAATATTATTGAAAAAAAAGATTTGAACAAAAAGCCAATATCAAAAAAATCTTCTAAAAATTTTGTTGTTATTGGTTCAAGCACTGGAGGTGTACAGGTATTAGAAGAAATAATATCAAAATTAAAAGAGAACCATATAGGTATAGTAATCACACAACATATGCCCGAAGGCTTTACAGCATCCTTTGCAACTAGACTAAATAAAATTACTAGTTCAAATGTAGTTGAGTCAAAAGATGATGAATCAATAGACATTAATAAAGTCATAATCTCAAAAGGTGGTGTGCACACTGAAATAATAAAAAAAGGAGATGAGTATTTTACAGTTCTAAAAGATTACCCAAAAATCAATAGTCATAAACCAAGTGCTAATGCATTATTTAAATCTGTATCAAAAATTAAACCACAAAGTATTACTGCATTTATACTAACAGGAATGGGTGATGATGGTGCTTTAGGTATAAAAAAACTAAAAGAAATGGGATATAACACTTATGGTCAAAACGAAGAAAGTTGTATTGTATATGGAATGTCAAATATTGCTAATCAAATTGGTGGAATAGAAAAAGAAGTATCCACTAATGAGATAATTGAAATTATAAACTCTTTAGAAGGATAAAACATGAAAACTGATGTGAATTTATTAATAAAACTAGCTAAGGGTAAAAAGGTGCTTTTAATAGAAGATGATGAAAAGATTTTAGAAATTTTTAAAGTTGCACTAGAAACATATTTTTCCCTTGTAAAAACAGCTGTTGATGGGAAACAAGCTTGGGATTTATTTCGAAAAGAACATTTTGATTTAATCGTAAGTGATATTCAAATGCCTAACACAAATGGAATTATGCTAAGTAAAGGAATAAAAGCCCATACTCCTGAACAAAATATTTTGATTACATCTGCATATACAGATGAAAAATATTTATTAGAGCTTATTGACATTGGAGTTGATGGTTTTTTAAAAAAACCAATTAGTACTTCAAATCTAAAAAGTACAATAACAAAAATACTAAAAAAAATTCAATCAAAAAAAGAGCTAGAAAGAGTAAAATTTAATACTTACGTAAAACAGATCTCAAAAAGAAATATTGATGAAACAAGAAAAAGTCCTACACAAGTAAAAATTGAGCAGGACATAGAACAAACTGCAAAAGTATCAGTTAAAGAATTTTTAGAAAAAATAAAAATTGAAGATCCTGAAAGTTTCTATTTTTTTGATAATCAAAAAGAAATACTTATGGATACATTATATGATATGAGTGATAATTTTGATAGTTTTGTTTATAAAGAATATAAAGAACACGAACATTTAAACCAATTAATTGATGATCTTCATAAACTTCACTCTACTCTTAATTATTTTGATAGAGTAGAAAAAGTAACAGTTGAAGTGCTAAGATTAGCTGAAGTATTAAATGAAATTAATTTAGATGATATACATTATGGGATTAAAGAAGAAGCTTTTAGTATTTTAGAATTTTTGATAAATGATATAAAACAATATGTTTTAGATATGTTTATGGAAGAGAATGTTCAAGATGTAAACTACTTTCATGATTCATATAGAGAAAATATTACTTTCTTTGAAAATACAATAAATCAAAAAGAAAAAGAAGATGAGGATGATTTAGAATTTTTTTAGGGTTTTAGAGTAAATCTCCTTTGATTTGCTCTACCCAATCTTCTAATCTTTTTTGTGTTAACTCTTCTTGGTTTACCTCATCTATTAATAATCCAACAAACATTCCATCTACTAAAGAATCTGTTTCATCAAACTCATATCCATCAATAGAAGTTTGTCCTACTAATTTTGCATCTTTTACTTTTTCATAAAAAAATGAAACACCACCAGCAAAAGAATCTGGGTAAGAATCTTGATCTCCAAGTCCTAATAAAGCTACAGTTTTATTGGAAAAATCAATATTGTCAAATTCATTATAAAGTTCATCCCAATCAGGTTGAAGTTCACCAACTCCAGAAGTAGAGCTTGCAAGTATTAAACTGTCATAGTTTTCAATATCAGAAATAGAAGCATCTACAACTTCAATTAAATCAACATTATCTTCACCTAAAAGTTTTACTAACCTTTTAGATACATCTTCACAAGTTCCACCTTCAGTCGCATAAAATAATCCAATCTTTTTCATCATAAATCCTTTGTGCTAAAAAATATTTATTTTTTAAGTGATTCAACTAATGTAACTTCTCCATTTAATTCATTACTATGAACAAAAACGAAATCAGTTTTTTTAGCTGCTTGGTGACATCCAATACACCCAGGGAATTTACCAACAATTGCTTGTTTTTTTGGAGTTTTATCTAATGTTCCATCTGCTTTAAATTTTGCCCAGAACCAATCTCCATTTTTAGGGTTAAAGCCATCTTTTTTAATCATTACAGTAATTGCTTTTAGGTATAAATCTCTATTTGCTTCTACTTTTTCAATAGAAATACCAGCACCACCATAATTTCTTTTTAATAAGACTCTTTTGCCATCAATCTTTCCTTCTAAGACTTCTCTTACTCCACCATGAGGCGGCGGTCCTAAATATAGATTTGATGCTGTTGAGTTAAATTTACCATCTTCTAATTTTTGCCATAAATATTTTGAATATTCAATGTCTTTTTCTCCACCAAATGCAGCTTGCACTTTCATTTCTGCAAATAATGAACCAGAAGATATAATAAATATAAATGCTATTAAACTTAATATACTTTTTTTCATAACATCCTCCTTTATAATTTCAGTATAAGACTTTAATGTTTAATGCACGTGTAGTTTTAAATAATAATTAAAGAAGAAAGAGTAAAATAGCTTAAATACACTATATATAGGCTATATTATGTTAGAAAACACTCAAGAAACTGTAAATACAGTATCTCAATTAATACAACTATCTGTTGCCCCCGTTTTTTTATTAGCAGGAGTTGCTGGACTACTTAATGTTTTTACAGGTAGATTATCTAGAATTATTGATAAATTAGAAAAAATTGATAATTATGTAGCAAATCAAAAGACACCTGAAGCTGTAGAAGTAGCTGAAGAGAAACTATCTGAAAGAAGAAGGTTTCTTACAATGAGAATGCAAAATACAAATTATGCAATTTTCTTTTGTACTAGTACGGGTCTTTTAATTGCAATGGTTATTGTTACTATGTTTCTTAGTGCTCTTTTTGATTTTAAAGACTCTTTATTTATTGCTAGTTTATTTATTGTAGCAATGATATCTTTTATTATGTCATTACTTCTATTCTTAAGAGAAATATACTATACAACCTCTTTTATAAAAAGTAAAAAAGCAACATTAAAAAAGAAATTGTAAAATATACCAATATCATTTAAATCAATTTTCACTATAATCTATTTTGAAATTAACATAGGAAATAAAATGCAATATATAGAGAAATCAAATAAATCTGTACAAGAAGTAGTAGATACTATTTTAAGTACTGTTCCAAATTACAAATTTGGAGTGTTACATATTCATAATGTAAAAGAAACATTAAAGTCAAAAGGTATTGATTTCAATAAAGAGTGTCAAATCTTAGATGTTTGTAATCCAGCCTACGCTCAAAAGTTCTTAGAAACAGATATGTCTTTATCAGTAATTATGCCTTGTAAGATTTCAGTATACACAGATGACGGAAGCACTACAATTGCTATGAACTCATTAGTACAATTAGTTGATGATATTAATCCTGATTTAATTGAATTAGCTCAAGAAGTTCAAGAAATTTTACTTAATATAATTGAAGAAGTTAAATAAATTTAATTTGATACTTTTTTAATACCTTTGTATTATATAATCCGCAAAATTTATATAATACAAGGATTAAATACATAATGACTATCTCAACAGATGAACATGAACTTATAATGAAAGCTCAAAGAACAAATAATATAGAACAACTTCGAAAACTAAGCAGAAACCAATATTCAAATGTAAGAAGAGTTGTGGCAAAGAATAATAAGACTCCAAAAGAGATAATAAACAACTTAGCTTACGACCCAGTTCAAAATGTATCTTATGCAGCTTTAATGAATTATTCATGCACAGTTAAAAGAGATATGAGTCTATTTATAAACAAATGTGTATTATGTTCAAAAAATGAAGCAACATATAAAACAGAATGTAGGAAATGTAGTTAAAAATGATTGAAGCAATTTTATTACTATTTTTACTATTAAACCTAATTAGTGTAATAATTTATACTTTTAAAATTGGTATATCTCCAATGCCGAGCTCACAAAAGTCTCGTATGGAGATTCTAAAACTACTAAAGAATAGTTCAAATGATGAAATTATTGATTTAGGTAGTGGATTTGGAACACTTAGTATATTCCTTGCATCTAAATTACAAGAAAAACATATTACGGCTTATGAACTTTCATTTGTACCATGGGCTATATCTGTTATTCTAAAGAAAATATTGAATATTAAAAACTTAACAATTTATAGAAAGAACTATTTAGAAGAAAATTTACATAATGCAACTTTAATTTGTTATTTATTCCCTAAAGGAATGGAGCTACTAGAAGATAAGCTTTTTGAGGAATGTATAAATACAGAAATAATAAGCAATACTTTTGCCTTTAGAAATATCAAGGCAAGAGATATTACTTATGTAAATGATTTATATAAAACACCTATTTATAAATATCTAACATAAAAGTCATAAGCTAATTATTTAGCTTGTGACTCTTTCGTCTTCAATTAAAGTCTCTATATAATTACACATAGGGCTATTATCATTACAATCATCAATATAATTAGGTTTTATTAAACCTCTTAATTCTTTGTAATTTTGAGATACAAAATTCCAATTTATTAATTTAAACCAGTTTTCTAAATACTCAGGTCTAATATTCCTATAATCAATATAATAAGCATGTTCCCACACATCACAAACAAGTAAAGGTCTTAATCCTAAACCAAATGGTGTTTCTGCATTTTTGGTTGTAATAATTTTTAATTTTCCCATATCATCAGAAACTAACCATACCCATCCTGAACCAAAATGACCTACAGCTTTTTGAATAAACTCTTTTTTAAAATCTTCCATAAGTCCAAAAGATTCTGTTATAGCTTGTTCTAGTCCTAGTGAAAGTTTTGTGCTATTAGGAGTCATTGAATTCCAAAAGAAATCGTGATTATATATTTGAGCAGCATTGTTAAATATTGCTCCGTTTGATTTTTTAATAATTTCTTTTAAATTCATATTCTCAAACTCTGTATCAATAATTAATTCATTTAGTTTATTTACATATGTTTGATGGTGTTTATCGTGATGAAACAATAGAGTCTCTTTTGACATATAAGGCTCTAAAGCATCGTATTCAAATGGTAATTTCATTAATTCATGTTTCATAATGAATCCTTTATTATGTCTTTATAGTAAGTGTAATGTAATATCATTAAAAGAGAACTAAGTTTTTTATATTAGTTTTTTTGTAGAATAAACATTAATTTAGTAAAAAATTTATACATTAGGATTATTTAATGAAAGAGTTTGACCCAATTGCTTATAAAAAGATGGTTAGAGAATATCAAGAGAATGATGATCCAACTGGATGGTTTGATTCTATTTACCAAGATGCCCAAGGAGATTATAAAGCAGTGTTTTGGGCAGATTTAGAACCAAGTCCATATTTAGTAGATTGGTTAAAAAAGAACCCAAATAGTAAAATAGACAAAAAAGCTATAGTTATTGGATGTGGTGTTGGTGATGATGCAGAAGCTTTAAGTACATATGGATATGAAGTTACAGCCTTTGATATTTCACAAACTGCCATAGATTTATGTAAAAATAGATACCCAAATTCAGAAGTCAATTATTTAGTAGCTGATTTATTTGATTATCCAAAGGAGTGGTTAGAGAGTTTTGACTTAGTTTATGAATGTAATACTATTCAAGTTTTACCAGGTAAATATAGAGTTCAAGCAAGAAAAGCAATTTCAAGTTTATTGTGTAAAAATGCATTTGTTTTAGTTTCTTGTAGAAGTAGAAACAAAAATGAAAAGGAAAATGAGATCCCTTTACCATTAAATAAAGAGGAAATTAACAAATTTATTGAAGAGGATAAGCTAAAAGAATGCAGTTTTTTAGCTTATGATGATAATCAAACACCAAGTGTTCCTCATTTTTTTGCAATTTATCAAAAGATTTAATAACAATTCTTCATATAATTGTAAAGCAATTCTGCTATAAAAGTAGCTTCTAGGTAGCAAAAACAGTGTTTTTTCGTAATATTTCAAAAATATTATCAAATTTATTGAAATTTTAGCCACTAAGGGTGTACATCAAAGTAAAATTTTGTTATGATATTGACAATTGAAAGATGATTGGAGTTTCATCTTAGGAATATGTTTGTTGAACCACAACAGTATAACTACCTATAGAATACGCTCAATTTATATTTTGACACAAGCTTTATTTATGATAAAGTAATTTTTACAATAAAAGGAATTTGCATGGCAGATTTAAATAACGGAACTGTTAAATGGTTCAATGATGAAAAAGGTTTTGGTTTTATCCAACCAGAAGATGGAAGCAAAGATGTATTCGTACATTTCAAACAAGTTAACAGAAGTGGTTACGGAAGAGTTTCATTAGCTGAAGGTCAAAAAGTATCTTACGAAGTAGAAGATGGTCAAAAAGGTCCTCAAGCTACTAACGTTACTGCTTTATAATAAGCACTTTTTTCTAAAAGAGGGAGAAGATTTATCTTCTCCCTTTTTTTATGCCTAAAATTTACTAACTTCTACTCTCAACCACAATTTTAACACTTAATTTTATTATTCTTTAATTCTATCAATTCACAATATAAGGATTACTATGAAAAAAAGAACTATAGGAATGTGGATTTACCAAAATGGTGGTGGTAAAGAGATTGAAAATCAACTAAAAAATCAATTGCTTGAGCGAGAAATTAACTCTATTACAGGTGTAGATTTAAATAAAGCAATTGTAAGTAATGGATCAATATTATGTGATACTTATGGTAATTGTAATTATGATTTAAAAAGTAGTATAGATCTATTTTTCTCCTATAATGCGGGTGAGCAAACTCCTTATCAAACCTATCTTTATCAAGCTCTAGATAAATTAATGCCAACTATTAATAACTATGAAGCATTTATGTTAACAGAAGATAAATTTCAAACATCTTTTTTATTAAAAAACAATGGCATAGCAACAGCTGATTATGAATTCTTTCATAAAGACAATCACTTACATTTAGAAACTATTATGGATAAGTGGTCAAGTTTAGTATGTAAACCTCTAAATGGATGGGGTGGCAAAGGTCTTACAAAAATTGATCATAATTCTGATATCTTACTTCTAAAGAAAAGTTTAGAGCAATTAGATTTAACTAAAGTATATATAGAAAAACTTATTGATTACGATAATACTGATTATAGAGTAGATATTGTTGATGGGAATTATATAGCTTGTTATGGACGAAAAGCAAAAAAAGGTGATTGGAAAACAAATATTACAAGTGGTGGTTCAATTTTTTTAAGAGAACCAGAAGATGATGTAATTAATCTTGCGCTTAAAGCAACAAAAATCACAGGATTGGAAATTGCAGGAGTTGATATATTATATGATAGGGAAAAAGAGCAATATGTTGTTTTAGAAGTTAATGGTATACCAGCTTTTGCAACACAAGAGCAAGAGTCATTAGGACTTAGTTTTAATGATAAAAAAATTCAACATATAGTTGAATTAATAGATCGTAAAACTTCATTAAATATATAATTATTAAACTAGTTCTATTTTTTGATATTTATCTAATATTAATGCATAAAAGAATTGCTTTATATATGCAATTAGATACAATAGCAAAAATTAACTAGGATTAGATTGAATTTCAAACAAATAAGCATAGCTATATATGCAACATACCTAACAAATAAATATGGATTAAAACTAAAAAAAGCAAAAAATGAAGAAGAAAAAATAAAATTAAGATATGAATATGCAAGAATCTTACTTTCAAAATTAAATATTACTATTGATGTTATAAATAAAGAAAAAATACCAAAAGATGGACAATACTTATTAGTATCAAATCACCGAAGTATACTTGACCCACTTATTGTAGAAATAGCTCTTCAAGACTCGAATATAACTGGTTCATGGGTTGCAAAAAAAGAGCTATATAACTCTTTTTTCTTTGGAGCATTTACTAGAAATGCTGGTTCAATTTTACTTGATAGAGAATCTTCTAATATGTCAAAATTTTTCAAAGATATAAAAGAAGTAGTTAAAGAAGGTAAATCAGTTTATATTTTTCCAGAAGGAACAAGAAATAAAACAGATAATGTAATTGGGGAATTTAAAGAAGGCTCACGAATCATAGCTTTAAAAAATAGACTTCCAATTCTTCCTGTATTTATAAAAAGTAATGCACATGATGTTTTAAAAGAAGCAATTATAAATAGAACAGAAAATTTAAGTATTCAAATTGAGATTGGTGATATTATTGAGTATAAAGATAAAACACCTTTAGAAGAAAACTACAAAAATAGATTTAATATAAAATAGAAGGTAATAAAAAACTACCTTCTATAAGAATTTACTTAACTTCTTCGTATAAATAAAAAGTATTTTTTCCAGATAGTGAATCATAATTATCTCCACCTTTTGTAGTGTAAGTATTTATAATATCTCTAGCACTTGAAAAAGATGATGCCGTATCAATAACTTTTTTACTATCTTTATTAGTTATTAAAGATTTGTCTTGTCCTTTTTTAAACTTAACAGCCCTTTGAACATCAGTAAATGTAATTTTTATAATGTCTATATTTCTTTTTACATCAATTCTTGCTTTTTTGCTTTCATCTTCAAATCTAAGAATTCTATTTCCATTTGAAGAGATTTTCATTGTTGTAGCAGATTCGATATTATCTACTTTTTCTAATAAAATGTATTCTTTGCCATTGATAGAAATTTCGTTGTCATTTATTCTAATAATCTCTTTGATTACAGTTTTTTTTCCTTTTGCCAAGGTTTCTCCTAATAATATTTTTATTGTGATTTCGTTTTTTCATAATGAAATTAATGATAGATAATTAATAAAATGAATATAACAGATGGAAGTTTATTCCATAAAAGTAAAAGAATTTTATCTGAATAATACTCTTATTGCAAGGATTTAATTTTCGATGAATTAATTTATATAGTATTTTTTAGTATACTACGAAATATATTTTAAATTATAAAGAAAGATAACAATGTACAATCCAATTTCATGTGATTTCTTTGATCAACTAAATGTTGCAATGCAAAGAAAAATACCATCAACAATAATCTATTTAGAAAATGAAACTAGTGAAGATCAGTTTACTTTAGAAGGTATAGTTAAAACTATGGAAGTAGTAGATGGAAAAGAGTTTTTAGTATTAGAAACAAAAGAAAAAGTTAGACTTGATTTAGTTATCAAATTTAATGGTAGAAGACATAGAGAAGACTAATATGAATATTGATAATAAATTTATTGAATTAATATCTCATGATGATACTTTAAATAAAGAGCAATTTAAAATCCTTGATTTGCCCTTCCCTGCTTTAGAGAATTGGAAAGAGTTAGCATTACAAAAAGAAGTATCAAGAAATGATGCTAATATGTTAATGATGCTAAAGGGAAAACTAGCCCTAACTGCACAAAAACAAATTGTTAAAAACTATCTTATGGTTTTAGATTTTAATAATATTAAAACTAAAAAAACTGAAGAGCTAAAAACAACAAAAGTACAGGAAGAAGCAAGTACTTCAACACAAATAGATGAAAACCACGAATATGTTAGAATTTACTGTGATGGTGCTTGTTCAGGAAATCCAGGAAAATCTGGAAGTGGCTTAGCTATTTATTCAAATGAAAGAAATCCTGTTTTACTTCATGGTGCATATGAAGAAAATGGAACTAATAATACTGCTGAATTAAATGCCTTACATCAAGCCTTAACTATTGCAGAGCAAACACATAGTGAAAATATTATATCTATATTCTCTGATTCAAAATATAGTATTGATTGTATAACTACTTGGGCTTATGGTTGGAAAGCCAAAGGATGGACTAAAAAAAGTGGTGAGATTAAAAATCTTGAGCTTATTAAATCTGCGCATAGTTTATATGAAAAAATCAAAGACAAAATTGAGATAAAACATGTAAAAGGTCATGCTGGAATTGAAGGAAATGAATTAGCAGATAGAATGGCAGTTCATACAATAAAAGCTAAAAATAAAAATTATGAGTTCTACTCATATAATCAGATACAAGATGTTCTATCACTAACATCTTACTAAAAATTAGACATAACTTCTAAGTTATGTCTAAACTAAATTACTAATCTACTTCTTTTGCAAGATGAGAAATACCATCACTAGATGCATTTTGTAATACTCTATCTGCTAATTTTGAGAATGGTAAAGATTGTAAATATACTTTCCCATGACCTTCAAGTGTAGCTAAGAAAACACTCTCTCCACCAAATAACATTGACTTAAGATTTCCAGCAGCTTGAATATCATAATCAATTCCATCTTCAAAAGCCACTAAACAACCTGTATCAACAATTAACTTCTCTCCCTTTAACTCTTTTTCAACAACTGCACCACCTGCATGAATAAAAGCATTTCCATCACCTTGAATAGATTGAAGAATAAAACCCTCTCCTCCAAATAATCCAGCTCCAATTTTTTTGGAAAAAGTTACATCTATTTTTGTACCACGAGCAGCACATAAAAAAGAATCTTTTTGACATATTAACTTCCCACTTTTTGATAAGTCAATTGGTATAATTTTTCCAGGATATGGGGCATTAAAAGTAACTCTTTTTTTACCCTCACCTTCATTAGTAAAATGAGTCAGAAATAAAGATTCTCCAGTTATCATTCGCTTACCCATTCCAAACATTTTAGAGAATATACCCTCATCCATATTTGAACCATCACCGGCTTTTGCTTCAAACTTGATACCAGAATCCATCCAACACATAGCTCCTGCTTCTGCAATTACTGTTTCATTTGGGTCTAATTCAACTTCTACTGCTTGAATATCGGAACCTATAATCGTATAATCTATTTCATGGGAATTCATTATTAACCTTTTTATTTTATTTTTAAATTTTGATTATTTACAAGGAATTTTAAGTTTAAAGCTAGTACCTTTATTTTCAATACTAGAACAAGATATATTTCCTTTTAGTGTTATGTTTACAATATCCTTTACAATACTCAATCCAAGCCCTGTTCCACCAGACTTTTTTCGTGTTGTATAAAAAGGTATAAAGATTTTTTCTAATTTCTCTGCTGAGATACCTTTTCCATCATCAGAATAAATAATATGAACTTTATCATCAACTATTTCAATATTTATAACAATTGTTCCCTTATCATTTTTATCATATGCATGATTAATTGAGTTCATTATAAAGTTAGTAAAGATTTGAGAGAAAGCCCCAGGAAAGGAGTTAATAGTTAATTTATCATCACAAAGCACTTTTATTTCTAAATGAGTTTTTTTGATTACATAATTTAAACTGAAAATAAGATCATCCAAATACTCTTTTAATTTAAACTCTCTTTTTTCATCATGGGTCTGATCTACAGCAACATCTTTAAAAGAAGAAATTAATTTTGATGCTCTTTGTAAATTCATAAAAATCATTTTTAATAAATCTTCACATGAAGATAAATAAGATTCAAATGCTTCTTGGCTCATTTCATCGTTACTATAAGATTTTTTGATTTTTTTAGTAATTTCTTGCAAATGGGAAACACTTGTAAAGCCCACGCCAATTGGTGTATTTATTTCATGAGTTACTCCAGCAACAAGTCCTCCTAAATTAGCCATTTTATCAGCTTTTACTAAACGTGTTTGTGTTTCTGTTAGTTCATTTATAGTTTTAGTGTTTGATCTTTTAAGTTTTATATTGTCACTTGTAATTTTCAAAGTACAATAAAGTTGCATTAAATTTAATGGTTTTAATAAAAAAGTGTTTATACCTACATTAATAGCTTTTTCTAAATATTCATTATCTGAGTAAGCGGAAGTTACAATAATTGGAGTGTTTTTATCTTCTTTACGAATAAGTGAACTCATTTCTAAACCACTCATAATATTCATTTTGATATCAGTAATTATAATGTCTGGCTTATATTTTTTATATAATTCATAACCTTCTTCACCATTAGAAGCTACAATTACTTTTTCGATATTAGATCTCAAATAATATTCTAATTCCGTTCTAATAAGATCATCATCTTCAACATATAATAAAACTATGTCTTTTATAAATTCATTTCTCATGGCAAATCTTTAATAAAAATTTCTATTATCATTATACTAGTTTTTCATTAGAAATAACAATTAACTCTCACAATTTATCTACTTTAAATGCATATACTTAAATCAAAAAGGATAAATTATGAGAAAAGCAATACTAATTATTGTTGCTTCGATTGTTCTTTTTACAGGATGTCATTCTCATCATAGTATAGGAGTTTATGTACCCATTGTAAAAACAAGACATGTAGATGCAACATATCATCATAAATATAACTACCACCATAATTACAATAAGCATCACTATTATAAACACCATAAAAAGTATCACAAAAAATATAATAGACCTCACAGAGGATATTATAGAAGACATTAGTAGTTATAAGTATAAATTTGGTTATACTTAAAAAAACAAAAAAAAGGATATTCAATGTCAGGTAAAATAGTAAGTCTTCTTATTTCAAAAGATGTTAAAAGCCCAATGCAAAAAGTTAACCAGATTGTTTTAGAAGAAGGAAAAGGTATCTTTGGTGATAGATACTATGAACAAAAAGGAACTTTTTCAACAGAAGGCAAAGTGCAACCTGACAGAGATGTTACTTTAATTGAGGTTGAAAATATTGATGAGTTTAATAAACAATTTGATGAAAGTCTTACAGGTGAAGACTTTAGAAGAAATATAGTTATTTCAAATTGTGACTTAAATAGTTTAGTTGATAAAGAGTTTCAAATAGGAAAAGTAGTATTAAAAGGTGTAAGATTATGTAAACCTTGCGAGTATTTATCTGATAAACTTGGAAATGAAAAACTAGTAGATAGTATGTCAGATAAAGCTGGACTAAGAGCTACAATTATAAAAGGTGGAAGTATTGATATGACTTCTCAAGTTGAAGTTCAATAATCTAACTTTATAATAATTAATATGAAACTAAAAGGCATTTCTATATAGACTTGCCTTTTTTTATGTCCAAAATAAGCCTTAACACTATAATTTTAAGGTGATTTGAACTCAATTAAGATATTATTTTAAATTATTAAAAATATAGAAAAGAATTAGGATACATTTATGATTGAGAGAAAAGGTTCAATACTTACAGTAAGAGAAGACATCAAAGTTTTTGATTGTACTATTAGAGATGGTGGATTAGTAAACAATTTCCACTTTACAGATGAGTTCGTAAAAGCACACTACGAAACTTGTGTAGCTGCTGGTGTTGACTATATGGAAATTGGAAAAAACAATTCTCCATCGATTATGAGTGAAGAAGAATTTGGTAAATGGAATTTCTGTAAAGAAGAAGATATTAGAAAAATCGTTGGTGACAATGATACTAATATGAAAATTGCAGTTATGTCTGATATTGGTAGAACAGTTAATTCTGAACTTCTTCCAAAAGAAGAAAGTGTTGTTGATATGATTAGAATCGCAACATACATTCACCAAATCCCAGCAGCAATTGAACTTGTTGAAGAAGCACATGCAAAAGGTTATGAAACAACTATTAATATTATGGCTATTTCAAAATCATTTGATCAAGAGTTAGATGAAGTATTAGAAGCAGTTAGTAACTCAAGTGTTGATGTTATTTATATTGCTGATAGTTTTGGTTCATTCTACCCAGAGCAAATCAACAGACTTACTGAAAAGTATTTAAAAGTAGCAGAAGCTAAGGGTAAAAAAATTGGTATTCATGCACACAACAATATGCAATTAGCATATGCAAATACAATTGAAGCCTTAACATATGGAACTAGCTACTTAGACGTAACTATTTCTGGACTTGGAAGAGGTGCTGGAAACTGTCCTATGGAACTATTAATTGGGTTCTTAAAAAATCCAAAATATAAATTAATGCCAGTATTAAAATTCATTGAAGAATTTATAATCCCATTAGAAAAAGAACTAGACTGGGGTTACTCAATTCCATACATGTTAACTGGACAATTAAACGAACATCCAAGACCAGCTATGAAAGCTAGGGATGAAAAAGACAATAACTATAGAGAATTCTATAGAAACTTATTAGCTGAATAATTTTTGGCTAAAAAACAAAAAGGCTAGTTCATAATGAGCTAGCCTTTTTTTATCTTTATTTACAGTTATTATTAGCATAGATACACCTATATATTCAAATAATATATGGAGTATGTTTTACTTTTCTGTCATTAGTTTTAAGTCAAGACAAAGTAAGAAGGTTTTTTAATAACTTTGGGAAATGGTTCGATAGAACCCTAGGAACTGTACTTATCTCACTTGGGATAACAATGGCATTCACGAAACATAAGAGTAATCTTATTGTTTTGTTTCTTTATTAGATATAACTAAGACATAATCTTTAGAGTGAGTTTTAGTATCATTTTGAATATATACTCTAGGTACTCTTTTATCAACCATACAAACAATTTCATAATTAATTGTATTTAGTAATTCAGATACACTATCAATTGAAATTCCATTTGTGTTATTACCACCAAATAAAACTACTTCATCTCCAATATTAACATCAAGGCCTGTAACATCAATTAAGCATTGATCCATACAAATATTCCCTATAATAGAAACTTTGGAATCCTTTACCATAACCTTTGCTTTCCCAGATAACATACGAGTAAATCCATCTGCATAACCAATAGGTAAAGTTGCAACTTTTGATTCTTTTTCACATTTATGTCTTAATCCATAACTAACTCCACAACCTGCTTCAATATCTTTTACTTGTGAGATATTAGCTTTTAAGCACATTACTTCTTTTAGTTTTACGTCATTATGATTTACATCTTTTGATGGGTATAGACCATATAACATGATTCCTGCACGAACCATATCCATATTGTATTGGGGTAAATCAATAATAGCTGCACTATTTGATACATGTTTAATAGGAATATCTAATCCATTTTCTTTTAAAGTATTAACAATTTTATTGAACTTTTCTACTTGTTTGATTGTATATTCTTTGTCTAATTCATCAGCCATAGCAAAGTGAGTAAATATACCTTCAATAAATAAACCATCAAGTTTACTCATTTGTAATATTTCAGTAATAGTACTTTCATTATCTTGCATACCTAAACGATTCATACCTGAGTCAATTTTAATATGAACTGTTAGTTTTTTATTTAACTCTATTGCTACTTTTGAAAATTCTATTGCTTGTTCTAGGGTATAAACTGTTTGAATTATATTGTTTTGAATTATATCTTTGGCTAAAGACTCAGGAGTATATCCTAAAACCATGATTTCTATATTAGGAAAAGAAGCTCTTAATTGTATAGCTTCACTAAGTGTTGCTACTGCAAATCTATCAGCTCCATTGTCAAGTAACGTTTGTCCAATACAAACAGCACCATGACCGTAACCATCAGCTTTTATTACTGCAGTTATTTTAGTATTATCATTTACAACTCGTCTTGTTTCTCTCATATTATGAGCTAAATTGTCTAAATTGATTTCTGCCCAAACTGGTCTTGATAATTTCACTTATCCCTCTCCTATTTTTAATGCTAAATATTATTACTTTATATTTTTATAGAGATATTAAAAAGTAGCACAAAACTCCTAATACCTCTATAAAAATATTGTCATTATAAGGAAGTAAAACTTCCCTATAATTCTCTCTTAAAATATTTATTTATATTTTTTAATTTCTCCAGAATCTACTCTTGCAAGGAAAGAGTTTAATTCTTCTTTTACAATTGGCATTAAGTAATATAATCCAATGATATTAAAGATAGACATTGCAAACATAGCAGCATCAGAGAAATCAATAACAGCACCAAAACTAATACTTGTTCCAACAATTACAAATAAACAAAAAATAGTTTTATAAACAATTTCATTAGTTTTACTTTCACCAAAAAGGTAAGTCCAAGCTTTTAAACCATAATATGAGTATGAAATCATTGTTGAGAATGCAAACATAACAACAGTAATTGCTAAGATATATTCAAATATAAATGATGTTTCAGTAAAGGCAGCAGCTGTTAAATTAACTCCACTTAACTCTCCTGTATTCATTCCAGAAATTGTAATAACTAAAGCTGTCATTGTACAAATAATAACCGTATCAATGAATGGTTCAAGTAAAGAAACAAAACCTTCAGTTACTGGTTCTTTTGTTTTTACAGCAGCATGAGCAATAGCTGATGTACCAACACCTGCTTCATTTGAGAATGTTGCTCTTTTTAGACCTTGTATTAAAGCACCAATAAATCCACCAGCAACACCAGCTCCAGTAAATGCTCCCACAAAAATTTGCTCTAAAGCACCTCCAATTTGGTCATAATGAGAAATTAATACAATAAGTGCCATTCCAATATATAATATAGCCATAAATGGAACTAGTTTTGAAGTAACTGATCCAATTGATGGCATACCACCAATAATAACAGATGCAACTAATAAAGCTAAAATTACACCAGTAACCCATCCATAACCAGGAGCTAATCCAAATGTTTGAACAATCATTGCATTTGCTTGGTTACCTTGGAACATATTTCCAGCACCAAATGTTGAGAATATTGTCATAACTGCAAATCCAACTGCTAAGAATTTACCAATTCTTGCATGACCTTTATCTTTGAATGCTTTTGATAAATAATACATTGGTCCACCAGAAACTGTACCATCTGGGTTTTCATTTCTATATTTTACCCCTAATGTACACTCTGTAAATTTAGAAGCCATTCCAAATAAACCACAAACAATCATCCAGAAAGTAGCTCCAGGACCTCCAATAGCAATAGCAACACCAACACCTGCAATATTACCAAGACCAACAGTTCCTGATAAAGCAGTAGTAAGTGCTTGGAAGTGTGAAACTTCACCTGGTTCTTTATCTTTTGGATTTGAATACTTTCCAGATACAATATCTAAAGATAATCTAAATCTTCTAAATTGAATAAAACCAAAATAGAAAGTAAATACGATTGCTGCAACAAATAACCAACCAACAATTAATGGAAATGTTACACCATCTTCTATTTTTACACCATAAAAAATTGCACTTGCAAACCAACCAAAGTAAGTAGTAAAGAATTGATCAATTTTTTGATCAATTCCTACAATTTCTTCTGCAAAACTAATGCTTGGAATACATAACATTAGTATGTAAAACAGCTTACTTTTCAATATTTTCATAAGTTCTCCCCTTTTTTATAATATAATTTAATCTCATTTTATATTATAATTTTTAAATTACGTAGCTAACTAAACCAATGTTTAATTACAATATTAATTCATCAATTAATATAATAAGTAAACCAATAAAAAAATGTTAAATGAAGAGATTAACTCTTCATTTAATAATTATCCTTGATAAAATGATGAGAATAATAATATGTCAGTATTAGTATTATTCTTTTTGTCTATAGTAATAACATCGTTAACGATTTTTCCAATTGCAGGTGCAAATGTAATCCCTAACCATCCAAGTCCCGTAGCATGAACTAGATTATTGTAGTTTTCGTCATATCCAATAATTGGTATGTCATTTGGTGTAAGAGGTCTAAATCCAGACCATTCAACCATATCTTCTTTTACAAAGTCATTTGTATATAAAGATAAGTTTTTATGAATACTATTTATTTGTTTTCTTACAACATCTGGATTAGTTGTTCCTAACTCAAGTTTAGAAGTCATTCGAACTGTATCTCTTCTTGGTGTCATTGCAATAAATAGATCAGCAAATAATGAAGATGTTTTTGGTTTTAAAGCATCATCCATTTTAAATGTAATACTGTATCCTTTGGCAGGAGTCATTAAAAATTTGTTTTTTGCTTGGCGTGCTAGTGTATCATCAGCACCAGTAGATAATACAAAAGTTTCAGCTTCATAAACACCTTTTGATGTTCTGATTTTACTTACCTTTGAACCTTCAAATTCTAATCTTTGAACTTCTTCATTTAATAAGAACTCAACACCTTTTTCTTCTAGGTATCTTTTTAGTTCAAGCATAAATTCACCTGGATCTACATGTCCATTTTCTTTTAGAAGAATTGAACCTATAACTTTTTCATTTAAAATTGGCATATATTCTTTTGTTCGCTCTTTAGAAAGAATTTCATAAGCCTCAGGATTTGTACAATGTGCTGCTTTATCATCAAAAGTTTTTTGTTCTGTATAAATCATTAGTAAACCATCTTTACAAAAATGGAAATCCATTCCATCTTCTTTTACCATTGTTTCATACATATCTAAACTAATTCGTCCATACCTTTCAAATAAGGCTAATGTTCTTTTTAATCTAGCTTCTGTTGTACTTGCAGCAAATTTTAAAAGCCATTTAAATAAATGTAAATCAAAAGTAGGATGAACACTAGCAGGAGATTCACCTTTTAGCATTAATTTTAAAGTATCGAAAATTGCTCCAGGAGCACTTAATGGAGCTTTTTTGAATGCTGATAATAAACCTGCATTTCCAAAAGAAGTTCCATCAGTAATGTCACCTTTTTCAATAACAGTAACATCTCTTCCACTCTTTTGTAAGCAATAAGCTGACATAAGTCCAATACAACCACCACCAACAACTACAATATCTTTTTTCATTTTTATGTTCTCCGCTTTTCTTATAATCTCAAGTTATATTATATTATTTTTTTGCAATTGATTCTATTTCAATTAGAGCATCTTTTGGCAATCTTGAAACCTCATATGTTGCTCTTGCTGGAAATGGTGCTTCAAAATATTGTCCATAAATTTCATTTACTACTGCAAAGTCTTCAATATCTTTTAATAAAATAGTAGTTTTAACAACGTCTTTCATTTGTAAACCAGCTTCTTCTAAAATATATTTTGTATTTTCTAAAGATTGTTTTGCTTGTGAAGCAATATCATCTCCTGCAAACTCACCTGTAGTTTCATCTATTGGTAATTGTCCTGATACAAATGTAAATCCATCTTTCTCTACTGCTTGTGAATATGGTCCGATTGCACTTGGTGCTTTTGTTGAATTAATAGCGTTCATATTAAGTCCCTTTATGATAATTTTTTTTCATTGGAGTCAGTATATAATAAAATTTTATCAATGTAAAGAGTTTTTATCACAAATTAATAAACTTTTATCATAATAACAATTTATTATTGATTTGACAATTTTTTATTAATACCTTATAATAAGAGTATATATAAGCTATTAAGGATATATTTGTGAACAAACATATTAAAAAATTTATATCTATTGCAGATTTTTTAGGTGATGTACTAGGAAGTAATACAGAAATTATATTACATGACTTAACAAATTATGAAGAGTCTATTGTCCATATAATCAACGGCCATATCAGCGATAGAAAGATTGGCGACCCAGTAACTGACTTGGTTTTAGAATTCATAGCAAGTGAATCTAAAGGTAATAAACAGTTTATTTCAAATTACAATTCAAAAACAATAGAAGGTAGACTTTTATACTCTTCTACATATTTTATTAGAGATGATGACAATGAGATTGTAGGGGCTTTATGTCTAAATTCTGACTATTATGAGGTTAAAAAGTCTTTATCATTCTTAACTTCTTTATTACCAAACTACGTAGATGATAAAATTTTATCAATCAATAATATAAAAGAGAACCTTAATACAGATCCACAAGAATTAACACTTAGTAAAATTGATTCGATAGTAAATGAGTTTGATGTAGTTCCAAGTAGAATGACAACAGATGAAAAAACAAATGTAATCACAGCGCTAAATGACTGTGGAGTCTTTAATATAAGAGGTTCGGTACAAGAAGTTGCAAAAAAATTACAAATGTCAGAACCCTCAATTTATAGGTACATCAAAAAAATTAAAAGCTAAATTGTAATTTGACAATATTTCCTTATTTTCTTATAATAAAAAAATATAATATATTAAGGATATATTTGAATCAACATATCAAAAGATTTATTTCTATTGCTGACTTCTTAGGGGAAGTATTAGGAAGTAATACAGAAATAATACTACATGATTTAACTAACTACGAAGAATCAATTGTTCATATAATAAATGGACATATAAGTAATAGAAAAATAGGCGGGCGTCCCACTGATTTAATTTTAGAATTTATTGCAACTGAGTCTAAAGGAGATAAACAATTTATATCTAATTACAACTCAAAAAGTATAGAAGGTAAACTTTTATATTCATCTACATATTTTATTAGAGATGATGAAAATAAAATAGTTGGAGCTTTGGGTTTAAATTCTGATTACCATGATGTAAAAAAATCTTTATCATTTTTAACTTCACTACTTCCAAATTATGTTGATGATAAAGTTTTATCACTTAATAATATAAAAGAAAATTTAAATACAGATCCACAAGAGCTTACACTTAATAAAATTGATGCAATTTTAAATGAATTTGATGTTGTTCCAAATAGAATGACTACAGATGAAAAAACAGAAGTAATAGCAACATTAAGTGAATGTGGAATTTTTAATATAAGAGGTTCAGTACAAGAAGTAGCTTCTAAACTACAAATGTCAGAACCATCTATTTATAGGTATATCAAAAAAATTAAAAGCTAAGAAGATAAATATTTATAGATGTCACTTACTTGATATGTATTTGCCCATGGATAAGGGAAAAATGACACTAAATCTAAAACATCATTTTGATATTTAGCATCTATATTATTCATCTCTTTAATTTTAATATCCAAAGAAGTAATAAAAGAATTATCTTTTATCCATATATATTCTCCAATGCCAATTTTTACTTCTTTTGTAATTTTATCATTCATTACTACTAACCATTGACAAATAAACTTATCATCTTGTCTATCTATAGTATCTTCTAAACAAAACGTATAAACATTTTCAAACTTCATAGAAAAATCTTCTACTAAAGTAGCTGTTATATTATCAAGCCCTATTACTTTAGAAGGAAAAGATATATTTTCTGAATTAACTATCATATTTAAAGTAGCATCTTGTGAAAATATCCTACTCATTAAATGTGGTTTATTCGAATCTTTTGCTTTTATATAAGTTGTAATTAGTTTGGTGAATGATGAAGCCATTTGATTATTCCTCTTTTAGATTTTTCTAATATTTTCATGTGAAGATAAATGATTATCAACTTCATTTAACTCACAAATATATGCAATGATACTTTGTTATTATAAGTATAGTATACAAAAATTAAAGCTAATCTAATATAGATATATTAAAAAGTAATTGTTTTAATGAATTTAAAGATGCTGTAATTCTCATTGCTTGATCTATTGAATTATCACTTTGGCTATGAGCTTTTAGATTACTTAGATGAGAGTTAAAACATACAAAACCTGAGTTTATTGATGATATTGATATACAAGCATAATGATATGCCGTCATGTCTTTTACCCCAAGGTTTTGAATTACACTCATATTTAAAGAATCTAAAGAACCACCAGCTTTTAAAGGATGTACATTTCTAGCCATAAAATATGGGTTAGTAACTGCCATTCTGCTAGAAGCTAAGAAAATAGCCTTTTGTTCAGATTCTTCTAATTTTCCTAACTTTTCTTCTACTAAAGAGAATAAGTCTTTTTCTTTTAATGCAATTGCACTTGAGAATGCCACATACTTTATATACTTTTTATCTAAAGAGTTTTCATTTGAAATTGTATTCTCAAATAATTTATATTGTTCTTTTAGCTCTGGTATTTTTTCAAATAGTTTTTCAAATTTATTCATATATATTGCCTTCAGATTTTTTGTAATGATATATCAATTATTTATAATATTTTATTAATCTATACTCTTAGACTTTCCATTAATTTTAAAGTAGCTATATCTTTTATTGTTCCTCTCTTTAAAAGGTGCTCTTTTACTCTTGCAAATCTTTGTTCATTATAATCTTGACCTAAATGAAATTTAGCACTACTTTGAGTTGGAACTAATTTGTAAATACATGTTGCATTTATTATCTTTTTGTATATTGCATCA
>AYRE01000010.1_pt1 | contig 39624 bp, 41 predicted proteins | sample 183791 | NCBI WGS metagenome assembly AYRE01 (sample SAMN02391470, study PRJNA226580) | bioreactor metagenome | isolation source: day 6 sample from continuous culture bioreactor with low C:N ratio... | place: Germany: Bremen | reverse complement strand
ACATTTTGGAAAGTTACAATTCCGTTTGAATCTGTTCTTAGATATTTAATATATGTTCCTGATTCCTTTAGGAGATTTACTCTTGCATTTGAAATTGGTCCATTATTGTTATCTAGAACTTTTAGTGAATATCCTTTTGTATTAATTTTAATTTGATTATCGTTGTTTACTGGCATTGAATATTTGGCTCCGTTGTAATCAATTTGGAACTTCATATTTGCGTTTGGTACAACTTGGAAAGTAACTGTTCCATTTTCATTTGTTCTTAGATATTTAATGTATGTCCCAGTTTCTTTTAGGAGATTAATTCTCGCATTTTTAATTGGTTCATTATTGTTATCTAGAACTTTTAATGAATATGCTTTAGATTGGATTATTGAACCATTGAATAAACTATTTATTTCTGTTGTAAATTTAGCTCCATTGTGGTCAATTTGGAATTTATTTCCATTTAGTGATATATCATTTGAAAAGTCAACAATTCCGTTTGAGTCTGTTCTTAGATATTTAATATATGTTCCAGTTTCTTTTAGAAGATTTACTCTAGCGTTTATAATTGGATTACAATTACTATCTATAAAAATCAATTTGTTTGGTAATTTTTCTAGTCCACAAACTGATTGGTCAATAATTTGTTCAATTCCTTTAATTTGGTTTTGATTGTTTTCTTCATTTAGTTCATCAACAAAGTTATTTGAATCAATTAATGATGTATATAATTCAGACCCATTTGTATTGTTAAATATAAATGAATAATTAATGGATTCACCAGTATTTAAAAACATTATATTATCTGAGAAACTAAATTCTTTTGAGTTAAATAATTCTAAATTAAAATTAAATGCTGGGAAAGTTCCATTGTTATTTACAATTACAATTAATTGTGTTTGATTTGTTAATTCATCAAATGTTGTAATTAATTTAGTATTTAATTCAGGTAATGTTGGTTTTTCAAATTGTAAGTATGAAATTTGCTCAGTTGTAATTTCATTTTTTGAAACATCAATAACTTCTGAAGTATTTAAATTTTGATTTATTTGTTTTAAATAAATATTTTTAATTGTGTATGGTCCATTAATTTTAGTTCTGTAAAATTCTTCACCGTCAAATGAGTGAGTTAAAATATTATTTGTATTTGTTAATTCATTTTGAATTGAATAAGTATTTACAAAATTATTGTTTGAGTCAAATAATGAAAATGTTATTTCATAATTTGATTGTTCAACAATGTTTAAGTTAAAATTAATATTTAGTTTTTCATATAAAGAATTATTATCTAAATCTTCTAAAGAGTAATCTTGTGATGTGATAAAACTTTTATTTGTAAATTCAATGTATGAATAACTATCTGTTGTATAATTATCTAAATAAATTCTTTTATTATCTACTAGTATTGATTTTAACTTAAATTTCCCTGTGTGTTTTGTTTGGAAAATATTTTCTTTTGGAATATTAAATGAAATTAATTGATTTGGATTTTCAAATAAAACTTCTTTTGAATAAATTAAAGTTTGGTTATTGTATTCTAAAAATAAAGTAACTTGTTTATTTTCAAATTCTGGAATTTGTGAAAACTCTAAGTCGAATTGAATTTCATTTTCTAAATTTAATTTGTCTATTGTTGAATATAAATTAAATCCTGTTTCGTAATTATCTAAAATTTGTGTTTGATAATTATCCATTCTAAATACAACTGAATTAAATTGATTTTTAATTTCAATTGTATAATTATATTGATTTTCATTTAATAAATATGTTGGAATTTGAATCTTTGAAAAAGTCGATTCTAAATTCACATATTCGGAGATATAATTTTTATTATCTAATATCACACTTATTGTGTAATTTGTTAAATTAGAATTAAATATATTTGTTTCAATATTAAATTCTAATTTATCTGTTAGGTTATTTTGATTTGTATCAATTAAACTATCTTGCGTTTGTACTACATTAACCACTCCGTTTTCAAAAGTATAATCGTAAGAGTTAATTAATGAATCTAAATCAAATGCGTAACTTACTTGAAAAAATAAAGTTAGCATAAATATTATTTTGAGAGATTTTTTTAAATCCATTTAATATATTTAATAATTATTTTATTTATAAATTTGAATTGTAATTGTTAAATTATGATTGGAGTTGTTTAATTTAATTTACTTTGATTTTCAAATGTTTTGTTTATTAAATTGTTTTATAAACTCCTATTTTGATTTAATTTGTTAATTTATACAATTATTTATAAAAGTTTTTTGGAGTGTTGGTGTTATGTTAAAAGGATTAAATTTAAATTTAATTAAAAGAATGAGTTTCATTTTTGTATTTTTTGTAATGTTTTTTGGTGTTGGTAATGCTTCTGGTTCATCTGGTGAATCTTCGTCAGGGATTCAAATTGTTTGTTCAATTAACCAAAATGATGAACTTGGGTGTTGGGCTGGAAGTTCTTCTTTAGAACAATTTCCACCTGGATTTAATTCTAATGTTAAAGAAGTTTCAGTTTGGGACGGTTTTGCTTGTGTAGTTAAAAACGATAATTCTTTATATTGTGATGATATTGGACCTAGGGGTGGGAATGGGAGATTATCTTTTGATATTCCTGATTATTGGAAAAAGAATGTTAAATCTGTGAGTGTAGGTCATTATTTGTTTTGTATTGTTAATCTCAATGATGAGTTAGGGTGTTTTTCAGGTGGAGTAAGTACAATAATTCCGCAAGGATTTGAGACAAATATTCAAAGTGTTGTGGCTGGAGTTATTGATACTTGCGTAATTGATTTAAATAATAAACTTACATGTTGGGATTCCAACGGTGACTTTTTTAATATTCCAAAAAACTGGGAAAAAGTTAAATCAGTTGATACTAAAAATAGTTATTTTTGTACAGTAAATGTTTATGATGATGCTTTTTGTTGGCATAGGTCCAATAATGCTAGACAAAAATATAATGTAACAAATAAAAAACTAAATTCAATTTCAGTTGGTAGAAGTCAGAATGTGTGTGGGATTATGACAAATGGGAATTTGGATTGTAATTTTCCTCACACACTTCCTGCCGAAAATATTAAATCAGTTAATTTAGGAATGCCAAATACTCTTTGTGTAGTAAATAATGATAATGAATTAATTTGTGAGTCTGGTTATGAACCACCAGAAAATTGGAAAAAAGTTAAAATCTCAAGTTATGCGGATTTATCAATAGACTCAAATAATGTGTATACTGAAAATAATATTTTTAAGTTTGAAGTTAATTCAGAAAATATTGGTGAAAATATATTTTTTAATATTAAAAGACAAAATGTTAAAGGAATTATTATTGATGAAAAACATATTGGTAGAAATATTAAATTTGGAATTAATGAAATCAATATTACCGAATTTAAAAATCTTGAAGTTGGGGAATTTTTTCATGTACAAATAAATCCTACAGGAGATGTTTTTGAAAAAGATTATAATAATAATTATTTATTACTGCCGGTTACTTATGATAATCTAAATTTATATGTTGATGTGGATTTTGGAGATAATTATCCCGAACTTAATAAAGTAGTTTATGATTATTTAGATAGTAATTTTAATCTTGTTTCAAATAGACTTGATGCTAATTATAATTTAGTTGTTGGTGATAATGCTATAACTAAGAAAAATTTAATGAAGGAATCAGAAAACTTAAAAATTATTAATGAAGATTATACGGAACCATACACCTCTTCTGTTTTATTTAAAAACTCATTAATTTTAATTGCTTCAAATGGAATTCCTGGTAGTGTTGCTGGAGTTAAAAGGTTAGTTAATAAAAAAATGGATTGGATGTTTGCGAATAATCCAAAGTTAGATATTATTGATAATTATGATAAATTGGGATTGTCAGTTGTAGATTTTTTAAATAATGATAGACTGGGTCAAAATTTTTTAAACAATGATGAATTATTAGCTTCACAAGTTAAGAACATTTTATATGGTAATAATATTGATGTAAGTGTTAAGACTGTTAAAACTAATTCAGCAGACACATCTTATGAACAAGAAGTTCAATTAAGATTAAAGAATTTAAATATTGACTACTCTAAAGGGTTTGTTGATGCTTTTGAATTAAATAAATCTCCAGTTGTTATGAGTGGAGGTTTATTTAGTAATATTGATACTTTTGAAGATTTTGGGAGAGAATTAGTTCAAGATGGACAAAATGTTTGGCTTATGGAGATGACTGGTGGACCTGATATTGAGAGTGAAACTTCACCTGATTATACTTATGGAGATTTAGTTAATTCACACTGGCCTGCGAGTATTGCCGCAGTTCAATATTATTCAGAAAAACCACAAATTAATTATGTTGGACACAGTAATGGGTGCCGTGCTGCTTTATCTAGTTTGAATGAGTATTCAAAAGATGGGAAAAATAATGCTGGAAAAGTTTTAATTGATGGTGCTTGGGAAAGTGTAGATATGTCGGAGTTGCCTGTTGACAAGTTCTTCGGGATTGCATGTCCTAGTACTTTGAACAATGATACTGATTTCACTAGAGGTTCAAGAAGTAGTCCAGTACATCCATATTATATTAATAATGTTGAAAATTTAAATGCTGGAGATTACGCTATAAATTTTATTAATAATACACGTAATTTAACTCATTTGGAGATTAGTGATTATGCGAATATTCTAGGTTTAGGTGGCTCAGGTTGGGTAAAAATATTTTTGGGTTTTGGACATGATAAAATTTCATTAAACTTAATGAATTTTTATAATAATTTAGCAACAAATCCAAATACTATGATAGATTTTTCAAATGTGGAAGTTAATAAAATTAGATTATATAATGGTTTCCCAAATGATAGAATTTTAAACTATCAAGATGGTTTAGATTTATATGATTCATTATCCCATATTGAAAATAGAGCTATATTTGGTTATGAAAACGGATATACAAATCATATGTCTATGAAAAATCGTGATGATGTCAATGAAAATATTATCTGGAGTTTAAATTAAAATGATAAAATACTTATCTATATTTATAATTAATATTATAACACATATATTATTTTTAGAATATATAATTTATAATGGATTAAGTTATTTTTATGTTATCATTACTATCTTATTTACATATTTAATAATAACTTTATTCAAAATACCTGAAAAAACTAACATTATAAAATATATTTTACCAGTACAATTTTTACTTTTATTTTATTTAACATTTTTCAAAACTGACTTTTTTTATCAATATTCAATATTTATTTTATTTTTTCATTTGACATTATATATTTTTGATTTAAGTATATCTATATTTTATTTAAAAACTGGAAATGATATAATATTATCAAATATAAAATATATTATATTAATTATAATTGCCACATACCTATTTTCAAAATTATTTTCAGGTCTTAGTATAGCATTAGACTTTATTCAATATGGACTATAATTTTTATAAACTCCATTATCAAAAAATTATAAAGTTTATTCATTTAACATACAATATAAATGAAACATTTATATATTATCAAACCTTAATTCATACTATGAATACAGAAGAAGAAAAATTATCTATTAATCATTCTGAAATTGAGACTAAGTGGCAGTCACAATGGAAGGAAAATAAGGTTTTTGAACCGAAAATTAACGACAAACCAAAGTACTTTGGAAATGTAGCATATCCTTATGCAAATTCTGTTCTACACATCGGACACGGAAGAACTTATTCTATTGCAGATATTTACATGAGATACCAAAGAGTTCTCGGAAAAAATGTTTTACAACCACTTGGATTTCATATTTCTGGAACTCCTGTTCTTGCTGTTTCTGATGGAATTAAAAGAGGAGATGCTAAAATTTTAAAACAAGTGTCAGATGCAATTTCAGATTATGTTTCTGGAGATGATGCTACAGAATTAATTGAAACTTTTAAAGAACCTGCTAATATTGCTAAGTTTTTTTCTGGAACTATTGAAGGTTCACTTGATTCTATTGGTGCGGGAATTGATTGGTCAAGACAATTTACAACTGGAGAACCTATGTATAATAAATTTATTGAATGGCAATATTCAAAATTAAAGGATGCTGGTCTATTAGTTCAAGGAAAGTATCCAATTTTATATTCAGCGGATGATGAAAATGCTGTTGGTGAAGATGATATTAAAGATGGAGATATTGATAAAGTATCAGTTTCAAATATGGTTGGAATTAAATTTGCCGTTTCCGGTGAAGAAAATACTTTTATTTTATGTGCTACACTTAGACCTGATGCTTTATTTTGCGCCCAAAATTTATGGATTAAATCTTCAATGGAAGTTGCTAGATTATCTGTTGGAAGTGGAGATGAAAATGAAACTTGGTATGTTGCGAAAGATGCTATTAATAAAGTTAAATATCAATTTGATGATGTGAAAGTTTTAGATGATAGTTTAGTTGGTTCTTATTTTGATGGGAAAACTGTAATTGCTCCAATTGTTGATAAGGAAATTCCTTGTTATAATGCTGAGTTTTGTGATTCAAAACATGGAACTGGTTTAGTTTATTCTTCACCTGCAGATTCACCTCACGATTATTTAAATTTATTTGAAGTTAAGTTTCCTGGTAAAAGTTTAAATGATTCTGAATTTGCAGGTTGTGAGCCACTTGGTTTAACTCCTATTACTGAAACTTTTGATAAGAAGAAAAATAAGATTGAATATATGTTTGATATTCCTGCTTATGATATGTTAATGAAAAGAAATATTTTTAATTCAGTTGGAAATTCTGAGGCTCTTGAATGTGCGAAACAAGACTTGTATAAGGAAGCTCATTTTGGTGCGAAGATGATTAATTCTGGTGAGTTTGATGGGAAAGTTTTAAAGAAAAATATTGCTGGTGATGCTGTTCGTGATGTTTTATTTGAAAAAGGACTTGCTGTTCCGTTTTATGAAACTTCAAGAAGAGCTACAACTCGGGGAAACGATGATGTAATTGTTGCGAATTTACAAGGGCAATGGTTTTTAAAATATTCTGATAGGGATGTTAAGGATAAGGCACTTGAATTATTAGATAAATCAAACTTTTTCCCTTCTAATTTAAAGCAGTCACAGGCTGGTTATATTGAATGGGCGAATATGAGACCTTGCGCTAGAAAGAGAGGGCTTGGAACTCGAATTCCTTATGATAGAGATTGGATTGTTGAACCTTTGTCTGATTCAACTATTTATCAAATGTTATATATGATTTCACATTTAATTAGAGATGATGAAAGTGTAATTGAAAAGTTATCTTTTGAAGTTTTTGATTATATTTATTTTGGTATTGGTGATGCTAGTAGTTTAGATATTAATCAAGATTTTTTATCTGCTGCGCGTGCGCAAGTTGAGTATTGGAATAATGTTGATTTTAGATATGTTGGAATGCCTCATATGAGTAATCATTTAAATTTTTTAATTTATCATTATAGTTTAATTTTCCCTGAATCTATGTGGCCGAAAACTATTGTTACTGGAAATTTAATGATGAGGGATGGAGAGAAGATTTCAAAGTCTAAGGGGAATGGAACTCCTTTATTTAGAATGAAGAATACTTATGGTTCTGATTTATATAGGTTATATATTGGAGTGAATTCTAATTGTGATGTGGAGATGGATTTTAAGGAAGATGAAATTCAAAATTTATCTAAAAAATTTGATAGGTGGACTGATTTAATTGGTAAGTCTTTAGTGTGTGAGAAGAAGGATTTTAATTCTTACTCTGATATTGATAAGTGGTTAATTTCAAAGTTCTATAAGTCTGTTGAATTATATTTTGAACATTTTGAGAATTTTAAAATTAGAGAAGCTTTTGTTGAAGTATTATATGAAGTTTTAAATAATATTAATTATCATGCAAGAAGAGCTGGAGAAGATGCGACAGTGAATGCGTTACGATTTATTGCTGAGGATTATTTAACTTTAATGACTCCAATTATTCCTCATATTTGTGAAGAATTATATTCAAAAGTAAAATCTTCTGATGAAGACTTTATCTCATTAAAATCTTATGATACAAATGGTGAAGATTTTATTTCTCAAGAGATTTTAGATAAAGAAGAAATTATGTTTGATTTAATTAAAAAGGCATCTGCTAGTATTGAAGCTAGTTCTGAAAAAGTTTCAAAGGTAATTATTTCACAAGCGAAAGATGATAAGTTTGAGTTATTTGATATTATTAAATCAACACTTGAAAATGAAGGGAAGAATCCTAAATTAATTTTCCAAAAGGTTAATGAAAAAGTTCCACAGTATGCAAAGTTTGCAAAGAAATTTGTGCCTAAGTGTTTGGGAGCTGGAATTTCATTTTATTTAAGGAAAGAAGATGAGAAAAAATTACTTGAGGAAAATTTAGAATTTTTTAAGGCTGAGTTTGGTTGTGATGTTGAGTTTGGTGAAGATCAAGATGGTGCGAGTCCAAGAGACTTTACAATTAAGGTAGAGTAAAAATCAAGAAATCGAAGATTTCTAAGCAATTGTGAAATGAAAAATTTCACAATGTTTTCATAGGAAATTTTTATTTATTTTATTTTAAATTATTTTTATTTTAGATTTTATTTTTCAGTTAGTGATGTGAATGCGTGATTGTTTATCATGTGAAACCCAATTATTGGTTTTTGAATTATTATTTGTTTTTGTTTATAATCTTCAGGATTATAATTTAATTGTGGATGAAAGTATAAATCAATTGGTTCAGGTATTGATGTATCAATGGTTTCAACTAATTTATATCCACTTTTTAAATAATTATTACACATTTGTAATGCGAATTCTTCATTGTGATAATTGTTTGGATTTGTGTAACTTACAGCATTTGGATTGTTTAATAAAATAATTTTAATTGGACTTGTTAATTCAATATTAAATATTTGTTCTGATTTTGTAAATGTCATATTCTTTTCAAATTCTAAAAAATGATTTAGATTATTTGCTTTAAAATTATTTGAAGTTGTTTCAGATTGAAAAAATCTTTGAATTTTTTGTGTTAATGTTTCTGTCATTTTTATTTTATTTTATTTTAATATCTGAATTTATTTTTATCAAATTCTAAATTTTCTATTGTAAATGTTCTTTCATCGTAAATTGTTGGAAATGCAATTTTATTTTGAGAACTCATTATTATTTTTGGTTCAGGAATTATAATTGATTCTCCTTTTTTTAATTTGAAATGATTTTTAATTAAATAATTTGAGAACATTTGAATTTCACTTTCATCTGATTCATTAGGTTCACGAATTCCTGCGTAAAAATCTAATTTTTCACTTAAATGGTAATTTGCCATATTATTAATTAAACTTTTATTTTGAGTTAATATATCTTCATCACATATTGGAGAGTAACTTTCATTATCAATATAATTTAATTGGATTGGTGTATTTAAGTGGATAAAGTTCGTTTGGAAATCATTAGGTATTTTAAAATTATCTAAGTATTGAACTAATTCATCTAGATTTTTTACTTGAATTTCATTATCGTAATGAGCATGTCCTAAAAAGTCAGATTTTAATTTAGTTAATTTATTTTGAAGATTCATTTTAGTTAGTTATATTTATTTTCTCCAATATTAATATTGTAATCTGAGATAATCCCAGTTCCAATTTCTAAAATACTTAAAAAATATAATGTTGGTTTTTGAATAATAAATTCGCAACCATTTAAATTTCCTAAATTTTCTTGAAATATATCTTGATGTCCATACATTGGAATTGATGTTTCAATTGTGTGATCTTGTAGTCTTAGAGCTTGAGCTCCTTTTTCAACTAGTGAGTTATGTATTTGATAAAAATCATTTTTATTATGACTTTCATTAAAAAAATAACCAAGTCCATCCATCCCACAAACTTTTGCTTTAATTGGGTTTTGAAATTCAACCAAAATAATTTCTTTATGTTTTGTTAATGTATGTTTTTCAATTGTTTCTAAAAAATCTTCTAAGTTTTTAGCAGTGTAGTGTGTCCCATCTGGAATTTTTCCATTAAATCTCTCAATTAGTGATTTTTTACTTACTCTTTCCATTTATCTTATTTGGTAATGACTTTTGAGGTTTTTAAAGTTATTTATTTAAATAATTTTTAAGATTATATTCAGTTATGTTAGAATCGTCATAAATTGATGCAAATCCGAATCCATTTTGGCTTTCTAATACTATTAGTGGTTGTTGAATAATTATACTTTCTTGATTTGATAAAAATTTATTATTTAGTGTTAGTGGATTTGAAAACATTTGAGTTTGAATTTTAGGATTCTCTTGGCATTGTAAATTAGCATAAAATGAATTTCTATCTTCATAAAAGATATCAATTACTTTGTTAATTTGGTCATTTAAATAATCATTATTTTCAATTTTTGAATCAATGTATACTCTGTAATCTTCAAAACCTTTGTGAGTTAGATTTACTGGTTGATTTAGAATACAATAAATTTGTTGTGGTTTTTTACCAATTTCAATTTCTTCAATAAAATTTAGATAATCTTCTAAATTCCTTAAGTTTAAAGTTTGAGTTTTTGGTTTTGAAAAACTTGAGATTAATTTTTTTAATGGGTCCATTTTTATTTTTTATTTTTGAATATATGTAATCAAACTAACAATTAAAAGAATTAATCCAAATAATAATTCAGTGAAAAATCCAGGTAATTTGGCTAGATGAACTAATGCGGAAATTGTTCCAAATAATAAAAATGTAATTCCTGTAATTGCTAAAATAATTGATGTAGTTGTTAGTAAAAATTTTCTAACTTCTTTTTTTATTTTTTGTTCAATTGTTTTTTCTATGTAATTTAAAATATCCTCTTTAGTTGTTTCAAATTTTTCTTTAAAATATTGAGTTCCAAATTCAAATGCTTTTTCTTTGATTGAACCTACAATTGTTGTTTTAGTCATAGTTATTACTGGGAAGTTGTAGTTTAAATAGTTTATGATATCAATTATTATATAATCATGGAAAAAAATGATTTAATTGAGGCTGTTGAAACTCAGATTTTAGATTTAGAATTTAAAGATAATAATTATTTATATTTTGTGTCAACTTATTTGAAAAGTTTAGAGGATAGTTCAAAGATAAATGATTTTATTAAAGATATTAGAAAGGGAATAAGTTATTTAGAAAGTCAGTTTGATGAAATATTTTTATTAGTTGGTTCAGATTTAGATAAGAATTTATTTATAGAAAAGGAAAATAAAAATTTAATTAATTGTTTTGAGTATTTAGTTGAATTATTGGGTGAATTTGAGTATATTGCTGAAGCTGATAAATTAAATCAAATTAAAACTAAGATTAGTTTAGGATATGATAGATATTTTGTTCAAAAGGATAAGTTAGTTAATTGGTTTAGTTCAACTGATTTAGATTTTGAGATTTATGGTGAGTTGGATGTTGAAAATGAAGTTAGTGTTTTAAGGATTTTAAATAATTATTTAGATACAAAAAATTTAGTTGAATTTAAAAAATTTAAAAAATATATTGAAAAGTTTCCAAATAAAATTTATAGAAATTCAAATTTAGATTTAATTGATATTCAAAAATCTTTATTTTTTGATGAAAATTTTGAAGTAGATGAATTTTTGAAAGGTAAAATTAAAATTTGTGATTTTGATTCTTTTGAAGTTTTAGTTAAATATTTAGAATTATTAAATTTAAAAAATGACTAAATTTCCAATTTCAGAAGTAATTGATATTTTAGAATTAGAGTCCAAATATTGGGAGGCTCCAGTTGAAGAGTTAGTTAGAATTCAAAAAAATAATCCCTTTTTAGTTTTAATTACAACAATTGTGTCACTTAGAACAAAAGATGAAGTAACTATTGAAATTTGTAAAAAACTTTATCCAAAGTTATCTTCACCAAAAGATATTTTAAATTTAACAGTTGAGGATGTTGAGAAATTAATTTATCCTACTGGATTTTATAAAAATAAAGCTAAACAAATTTATGATATTTGTTATAGTTTAATTAATGATTATAATTGTATTGTTCCAGATAAAATTGAGGAATTGATTAAGTTTAAGGGTGTTGGAAGAAAGACAGCAAATTTAGTTTTAGCTGAAGGATATAATATTCCTGCAATGTGTGTTGATGTTCATGTTGATAGAATTTCAAATAGATTTGGGTATATAAGAACTAATAATCCTGATCAAACAGAAATGCGTTTAAGAAAAAAGTTACCTAAACAATATTGGAATAGATATAATCAAGTTTTAGTTGCTTTAGGTCAAAAAATTTGTAGACCAGTTAGTCCAAAGTGTAGTGAGTGTCCAGTTAGAGATTATTGTAGAAAAGTTGGTGTGAAACAACATAGATAGAATTAATTTATTTTTTAAAATTTAAAATAATCTTAAAAATATTTTAATTTATAATTATTAAAATTAAAATTTATTTTATTACTCATTAAAATCAATAAATACAGATCCATTTATTGCTTCAATTCTTATATTTTTAAATCCTTGTCCTAAATATTGATAATCAAATGATGATATAAAATTATCTCCTCCAGCACTTGTTTTAATACAAGTTTTTAAACATTCAATATTAATATAATCTTCAGAAGTTTGAAAAATTAAACTATTATAAAAATCATCATTTAATAAAGTAATGTTTAAATAATTATAAACTAAACCACTTTCATTTACATGGTGGATTGTAAAATTTTCAATTCCTTTTGGAAAAGTAGTTTTGTAAGTTCTTCTATTAGAATCTCCAAAAAAGTAAATCTTTTGAATATCGTCAATTAATTCAGTTCCAATTTTATTTACTTGGTCAACATCTAAAGTTTTTTTAGCTGAATTAGTATATGAAAAAAATAATCCTCCAATCATTGCAACTAATAAAAATCCAATTCCAAAAATTGCCATATATTCCATTGATGCTTGTCCTTTTTTTATAGAATTTTTATTAACCATTTTAAAGTTTAATTTTAAGAAAAAAAATATTTAAATTTAGATATAACTAAATTTATTGAATTGATAAACGAAAGTTACCAGTGTTTGGAATTGCTCTAGCTCCAGTTCCTCTTGTTGAGTCTTTAACTCCAATAGTTACTCTACCTTCTAAAACATCTTGAGATAATAATGCTCCAACTTTAGTTGAACCAACAACTCCTACAACATCACAATCAAATTTCACATATCCTGGATGACCACTTAAGAAAGCTACTGGTGTAGCATCTACAGCACTAGTTGTTCCAAGTCTATCATTTGATAATTCAATTGGATCACAAGTATTTCCTAAATTAGAATACATTGAAATATCTTCTAATGCGATAGTTGATTTTTGTCCACCGCTATACATAAAAGCAATATATACAATATTTGGTTCAGCAGATCCTGATCCATATGCAGCTGAATTTGCTGAATCTCCTTTAATACTTTGAGTTGAAATGTCTACTTTGTTTGGAAGTAATGATCCGAAGTCTACAAAACTAAAAACCAAAGCTCCTACAATTAATACAACTAAAAGCATCCAACCATAAGTCATTAAAAACTCGATTGCTGCTTGCGCTTTTCTGTTAAATTTCATTTTAACCATACCTAGTTTTAATTAATTACAATTATATATATTTTTCATCTCTATTAAGTTATAAATATCAAATCTAAATTATATTTATTTTTTAGTAAAAAAATTAATCTATATATTAAAAATTATTAGTGTTATAAATAAATTTTATAAAATTGGATTTATCCAATTATACCACCAAAGAATCCAAGTAATATTCCTGAAAATGTCTTAAATAAAAATAATGATATTATAATATAAATAGGTAAATATTTAATTGCTGTATATATTTTTTCATTTTTTAATTGTGATGTGATTAAACTTGAAAAAAATGTAATCATAATAATCATTGCAAATGAGAATGTGTTTAGATAAATTTTAAATTCTGGTGGAACTGATGATGCGAAACCTAATTCGGTATTTGATTCAGATAATAATTGAAATAGTTGTCCAATAAAATCAAGTAATGTTAAAGCTAGAGCAAAAAGTAGTGGGGATACTAATAATGTAATTCCTGAAATAATAATTGCAAAACCTCCCGCATTTCCTTTAATTTCTTCATCAAGGTTTGTAATTCTTTTAAGGTTTTGAGAAATTCTTTCAAGTGGTGCTGCAAGGTTTCCTCCTCCTTTAATTCCTTCACCCATTAAAAAAAATGTTCTGTTTAAAACTGCCGAGTCAAATCTATCTCTAAATTCTACAAGAGCTTGATTTATACTTTTCCCCATTAATATTTTTTCATTAATTAATGTCATTTCTTGTAATAGTGCTTTTTGTTCTGGTCTTACTGATTTTAAAAAAGCTCTTTCTAGGGAGATTCCACCTTTTAAATTTGAAACTAGATTGTCGATAAATTCAGGTAAATCTTTTTCTAATTCATGTTCGTATTTTTTAAATTTTCCTTCGTGATATAAAAAATATCCTAATAACACTGAGTTATATACTACAAAATTTAATATGAAAAATGTAATGTATATTACAATTGATTTATATATGATTCCTGACCCGATGAATCCTGCTAATGTTGAATTATTTGCAATGTATGGATATAAAAAAATGTATCCAACAAAACTAATTAATATACTTAAAAAAAATAAATTTGTAATCATTAAATAATTTAATTGATTATAATATAATTTTTCATAAACATTACTTAATTCTTTTTTAAATTCCATTCTTTGAATTTTTTCTGGAATTAAAATTTTCCCAAGTTCAGTTTTGTTTATTTTGTGTATATTGAATCTTACCATTTTTATTGTTATAGAGTTGCTTTACTGAATTTAAATCCAGAATATGCTACATATTGAAATGCAAGCATTACTAAAAAAATTACAAATAATATTAATTTTAAACCTTGCGGAGTTAGATTAATAAATGTTGCTCCAAGCATAAAAAAAGTAACTCCTAATGATGGAACTACGATTCCAAGTAATAAATACATCATAACTAATGGATTTAATTTTTTGGAATATCCTCTAATTTCTAAAATCTTTTTTTCTGCGGATTCTTCAATAAAATTTACTAATACACCTTTTAAATCAACTCCAATACTTAAACTATCTTTTAATCTTTTTAATAATACTTTTAATGATTCACTAGGACAATTTTTAGCTCCTTCCATTAATGAGTTTTCTAAATCTTTTCCAGTTGTAAATTCAGTGTAAATTTTTTTAAAAAATTTAGCTCCGGGTCTATCTAGTTTTGAAAATTCTTGAATTGCGTTTCCTAGTGGTAATCCTGATTCTAAAGATACTAAAAAATATTCAGAAATAAATAATAAATCTCCATCTAATTCTCTTCCTTTTTTAGTAATTAAAACATCAATATAACTTAAGAAAAACCCATAAACTAATGGAGTTAAAAATATACAAAATCCTATCCCTCCCATTAAAATTAGTGGATATTTTTTAGTTGACATAAAAACAATAAATAATAATGCTGCAATTGTTAAAGTTGTCATAAATAATGTTTGGTAAATGTATTGAAATGGAGTTTGTTTAGATGCAGCTTTTTTTAATTTAGTTTTTAATTCTGGGTGGGCTTGAACAATACTTCTAATGTAATTTTCTAGTTTTCCCATTTTCAGTTTTCCTCCATTATTTTTATATAAACCATTTTAATTTTAATTTGTTATATGTTTAGGGTTTCTTTTTTGTTCTAGTAATTGTTTTTGTTTTTCCTTTTCTTTAATTTTTTCTTGTTGAGCTTTCCATAAAGTATTTTTTCTTTGAATTACTTTGAATAAATTATCTTTTTCATTATAATATTTATCAATAACTTGACCAACTTCATCAATTGAATTAATGTTAAATCTTGCTAAATATTCTAATACAAATTCTCTTTCTTTAATTAAATGATAAAATTCTTTTTCATCAATTCCATTAAATTCTTCAAGTCTTTTTAATAGTGATTCAGGTTTATTTTTCCATTCAGTTTCTTTTGTTTTAGCGTTATATTGTAAAACGACATTTTCATCTCCACTATCTTTCATTTCAGCTACTTGTAAAGTTACTCTTTGTCCTGATTTTCTATCTCTGTGTTGAATACAAATTAGTCCAAGAGCATTTAATGAAATTTTCGGAATGTTAATTGGAGCATTTGAAAGTCTTAATACAGTTTCACTTGCTGTGTTTGCGTGAAATGTTCCATAAACACTATGTCCAGTTCTCATTGCTTCAAATAAAACTTCAGCTTCTTGCTTTTTACGGATTTCTCCAATTAGAATTCTATCTGGACGCATACGAAGAGTATTTACAATTAAATCTAACATTGAAACTTGTCCTTTCCCTTCTTGATTTGCTTGTCTAGCTTCCATTGGAACCCAATGGGAATAGTCTGGAAGTCTAATTTCTCTTGTATCTTCAACTGATAAAATTCTTTGATTCATAGGAATAAATGATGATATAGCATTTAGGAATGATGTTTTTCCTGAACCTGTTCCACCTGCAATAATAATACTCATTTCATTTTCCATAGCAATCCAAATTAGTGCTAATGAAGTTGATGAACTAGTTTTTGAGTTTACTAAATCTGAAACAGTCCAAGGTTTGTCTGAAAAACGACGAATTGTCATAGTACTTCCTTTAGTTGATACAGCATCTAATGTAGCATTTACACGATGTCCTCCACGAAGATGTGCATCTAATAATGGGGATAAGTTTGAATAAAATTTTTTATTTTCTAAGGCGATTCTTAAAGAAATATTTTTAATTTCATCATCAGATAAAAATTGTAAATTTGTTTTTAACCAACCAAATTTTCTGTGGTAAACCATAACTTTGGATTCGGCACCATTAATTACTAATTCTTCAATTTGAGAGTCAGAAATTAATATATCTACAAATCCTAAATCAAGACTTTTTTGAACTAAATATGTAATTAAATTTTCTCTTTCTTCAAATTTTAAGTTTGGGAAATAAAATTTAATTAATTGTTCTACTTTTGAAATAAATGATTTTTTCATACTGTCGTATGAAAAGTTTGATGAACTTGAATCAAAAATCCCTTCACGTAATAAATCTTCTTTAATTTTTTCAACAATTAAATTTGTATATTTTCCAATAGATAAAATACCTACTTCATAAATAGTGTTCATATCTTTATTTCTATCTTTATATATTGTAATTGGGATTGTTGTATTTTCAAAGTTTATATTGTATTGGTCTAATATTTCCATTTTAGTTACCTTCTAATTTGTTTGTAATAGTTTCTTTTTGAGCAGGGTTTAAAGGGATTAAACTAATGTAAAAATTAATTTTTTTAGTTAATCTTTCTTTTTCAGCTAAGTTTGAACTATGTTGAATTAATTGAAAGTTTTCATTAATTTCATCAATCATTGAAATGTTTACATTGTTTAATTTTTTTTGGTCTAACCTTGATTTAACAATTAATGGTTCGATTGAAATTTGTTTTGATTGATCTTGTGTAGTTTGAGTAGGCATTTTAGGAATTTTTGGATTTGAGTTTAATTTATTTTCAGTATTTGGTTTTTGTTGAGTTTGATTTTTTGAATCATTATAATGAACATTAAATGTTTTAGTTTTGTTTAAATCAAGTTCTTCTTTATTTTTAGTAGTATTTTGTTTATTTGAATTATCGTCTGAGTTATAATTAATTGTTATATTTGCAGTTTTTTGGTTATTATCTCTTAAAACTTCTAATTCTTTTAATTTCAATTCATCTTTTTCTTTTTTATGTATTAATTCTAATTTCTTTTTTTCTTGAGAAATTTTCGTAAATTTATTTACTAATTCATCAACTTTTGAAGATATTTCAGTTTTTTCATCTACTAATAAATCTGAGATTTGTGAGATTTTTTCTTGATATGATTTTAATTTTTTAATTTCAAAATCTTTGTTTTTGTATCCGTTATCTAAATATTGTTTAATCTCGTTAATTGTTTTTTGATGAATTAATTTTAATATTTCATTTTCTAGTTCAACTTTTTCTGGTTGAAGTTTGTGAGGTATTTTATTTAAATCATTTTTAATTGAAATTAAATTAGCAGTATCAAATTCTGAATTTTTTTTAGCATGATTTAAATATTCTCTAGCCTGAGATAAAATTTTACTTGAATTATATGTTTCCATAAACTGTGATACGCTATTTGTTAAAAGTAAATTGTTTAAACTTTCAAATGATTTGTCAATTTGTTTGTAAATTTCAATTTTCTTTTCAATAAAAGCATCAGGCATTTTTTCAAAAATGTATAACATTTCATCATAACATGTAAGGGCTGATTCAACATCTTTTTTAATTTGGTATTTGTGAAATCTTTCAAATAATTGTTTGAATTGTTGTTCTTTTTCTTTAAATTCTTCAATATATTGAGTTTTTAAAAATTCTTCAGCTACAATTATAATTTTAGCAACTTGAATTCTTTCTTTTACTAATTCATTATAAAAAATACTTGGGGCATTTTCCATAGTTGTATTAATGTTATGTAGGTTTGCTTCAATTTGTTCAATTCTACCTGGAACTAAGTTATGTTTTAAATTTGAAATCTCTGAGGATAATTGTTTTCTAATCTTTTTAGTTTCAATGTCCCAAAAAATTGTGAATTCGTTATTTAATTTAATTTCAATATCTCTTAATTTTTTTCCAAGTTCAATTTTTTCAATAATATATTCTTTTGGAAATAATTTATATTCAGTTGTAATTTGATTATATAAATTAATTGCTTTTGGAATTTGTTTATTTTTAATTAGAGTTTCAATATTTGATAATTGGTTAGATACTGATAATCCATGTTTATTTTTATTTTGTTTAATACCTTCTAAAAAATTAATAGTATATTTTTTTCCTAAAGAACTTAATGCTGTCCCTGAAGTTTTTTTTAATTCTAATAATTTTTTTGGTAAATTTTGATCAAATTTTTTAATTTCGGAATATGCTTTAATTAAAAATTTGAAATCTTCTTCGTCCACATTTTCTTGAAGTTTGTCAAATTTATCATTAACATATTTATCAAATGTTAAATCAATTTTTTTATCTTTTTTTTCAGATTTAGTTTTTTCCTTTTTTTTGGAAGTATTTTCTTGTTCAACTTGTTCAAATTCTTCTAAAAATCCATCAATATCAATTCCCATCTTTAAAAATACCTCTTAATAATTTTTACCATTTTATAATGTGTTTAACTCCTCTCTAAATCTATTCCATGCAAGACTAATTTTATTTTGTGGATATCCTGCATTTGTTGCTTTTTGAACAAATAGTGTGTGAATATCTTTTTCAAATTTTGATAAAAATGATGGCCACACTTCTTGCATTTTTTCAATTGATAATCCTTTTTCTTTAGATTTTGAAACAAATGTTTCTTTAAGTTTATCAATGTTAATTTCTTTTGATGAGTCATGTTTTTTTAGACTATCGGAAACATTTACAAAACCATTAAATCCTTTGTATTTAATTGTTAAGATTTTAAATTCTTCTAATACTACTAACCATTTTTCAACTAAATCTTGAGGTAGATTTAATTTTTGTGCTAGAAAATCAATTTGACAATTTGGATTTTCTTTTACAATATCTACCAAGTCATCAACTGGTGTTAGAAGAACTTTATTTTCCATATATTCTTTTTATCGGATTTAGTGGATTTATGTGTTTATACTAATTGAATAGTGATAATAAATGATTTCCTGATGTGATTTTTTTGATTAAATTTTGAGAATTATTTTTAATTTAATTTGTTGAAAAATTAAATTATTTTTATTTAATATTTTTTAATTTAGTTAAGTTGATTTTTAGTGTTAAATTTAATGTAAAAATGTAGGGATAAATAAATAATTAAAATAATAATTAAGTAAATTAAATAGTAGATGATTGCTTCTAATAATATGTTATTAAATATTAAAATCATTGGTAGTGATGGGAAAATTTCAATGATGCTTTTAATATTTTCAGGGACTTGTAATTTTATGTAATCAAATGTTTTTTGAGATGTAATAATTATGTATCCTATAATTAAAAATATAAATGAGATTAGAAAACTATACACATTTATTTTAAAAATTTCTCTTGAAATATCAAAATAATTAATATTTAAATTATTAATTTTTTGATGAGTGAAATAACTTAATCCTGATAGAAATAATATTATAATTCCAATTATTAAAAATGTGATATTTTGTTTAGAAAATGTTTCTATTTGATTATTTAGTTTTTCAAGTGTGTTTACTTTTTCAATTTGATTTAAGTATGTTTGAGGAATTTCTATGTTTGAAATTTTAGATAAATTTTCAATATCTGTTAAAAAATAGTTATAGTGCGTTAGTTTAATTATGTCACAAACTTCATTAATTTTTAAAACATTTAGTGAACAATCATCTCTGATTTTTTTAATTTGATTTGCCCTAATTGTAAGGTTTGAGTGAAGAATATCGTAATCAAATACATTAGAGTATTCTTTAGGAATTAATGATCCAAATGTTTCAATTGGTAGTGCTCCTACTAACTCTTTTTGATTTGATTTTTCAAGTTCTAAAATTAAAGTTGAAAAGAATATATCTAATATTTGCGATTTTGTATTTAATGAAATTTTGGGATTTAGATCTAATTTTTCCCAAATTAAATTTATGTCATTTTGAGGAATTTGACCAACAGTTATTGTTTTAATTTCACTATTTTGTGAAACTAATATGGTGATGTATGAGTTTTCATCAATATCAAAAAATTGTTTAATTAAAGATGTGTCAATTAATTCAAGTGATTTTAAATCTATTTCAAGATTTGAAATTTGAGTTTGTATTTCTGAGACAGGGATTGCAACATCAGCACTTAATCCGTCTGTTTTATCTAATTCTGAATAAATTAATGAGATAAATAATTTAGCAAAAAATATGGATTTATCCTGGTTAATATTATTTAATTCAAAATATGATAAAAATAAATTTGCTTGATTTATTGTTAAATTTGATGTATAAAATTTATTAATTGTTGAACTTTCAGAAATAGTAATATCAATTGAATTTCCAGGAATTATTTGAATATTATCTTTTACGACTGAATCTACTGATGATGCTAATAATTTATCTATACTTGGTTGTATTGAATTAGTTAGCTCTTCTGAATTATTATTTACAGCAAATAACATAAGTGAAATTGAAATAAAAAATATTGAAAATGATACGATTGTTTTTGTAATTTGTTTGAAAAAATTGGTATAATAAATTCCTATATTTGTTAATATATATCCTTGAATTATAAATATAATTGCTAATAATAAGTTTGCGTTTTCATATATAGTTAGTGATAATGAGAATGTATTTACTAATGTTTTTGAAAATAATTTAAATATTTCAAAAGTTCCATATAGTAGAAAAAAAATACCTAGTATTGTAATTATTGTCCTACTTGCTTTGATTTTGTCAAAATTCATATTTGTATTTTGATATAGTAGTTTAAAAATATTTATATTTTAATTTTAGAAAAAAGATTGAATTAAATGATGGTTAAAACTTGATTAATTTATTATTTAATTTATTTTTGTTTTGAGTTTATTTTAAATTGAATAAATTTACAATATAAATTAATTCACACACAGATTCTACTATGTAGAATGGTTTGTAAATAATTAAATCTTTAAAATTTAATTATTTACATTTAAGATCAATTACTGCTAATACTAAACTGTCTAATTTACCTAAAATGTCTTTAATTAATTGAGATGTAACTAAGTATAAATTTAAATTATCTTCAAATTTTTCTCTTGAAAAATCAATTGATTTCAATAGAGATTGTTTTTTATCTAAACATGCTTTTAGGTTTTCATCTAAGTCAATTTCAGGGTCAATTAGGCCAGTTACAAAGTCATAATATCTTTCTAATTCGTCAAAAATTTCATAAAATTGACTACAAGTTGCATCGTCATCTTTTAGGTATCTTGCAACTCTTTTCATAATGTCTCCTGTCATTTCAAGAGTTGAAATAATCTTTCTTAGGTGATGAGTATCTTTTACTTCACCAGGGTTTTTCCAAACATCTAAATTATAATTAATTGCTTTGTATGCTAAAAATGTTAATTTATTAATATTTTTATCTAAATTAGTAATTAGAAAGTATTTTGATTTTCCTTCTGTATCTTTTTTAAGTTCAGTGAATAAAATTTTACCCATCTTAATGATTTCTTTTGTAATTTTATTTACTTCTAATTCTTCAGGACTTGTTAAATCTTTTAACATAATATAGTCAGGATTAATTTCTGTAATTTCAACAGAACTTAATTTATCTTTTAATACTCTGATTTGTTCTAATTTTTCAATTGCATTTTCGGATTTAATTTTAATGTATTTAAAATTTTTTAAATAATATGAAATTAATTCTTTGTTAAATAATTTTAATGGGATGTTGTCAAATGATATTTCAGCTGTTTTTTGAGTTTTCTTTTTATCAGCAATACTTAAAATTAAAGTTTCATTACTTTCAATTAAATTTAATTTATCTCCTTTATCAAGATTATTTTCTTTTAGCCAGTCCTGTGGTAATGTAATAACATATGATGAATTACCAAATTGAATAATTTTTCTAGGTTCCATAATAATAAAATTATTTATCTATTTAAATAGATATCGCAAATATATATCAGTATATACTAAGGTGATTATAGTTAATCTATATATTTGAGTTTAAATTATTGTTTTTTCATCGTCATCATCTTCTTCTTGTTCAGGTTTAAACTGAAAATATTTTACTAAATATTTTAAAAAGATGAATGTTATGGAGATAATAATTGGTCCAATGATAATTCCAATAATTCCAAAAGCGAAAATACCTCCTACAAATCCAATGAATACCATTGGTGGAGAAAGAGTTTCTTTATTACTCATTAAATATGGTCTTACAAAGTTATCAATCATTGAAATAATAAATGTTCCATATAATAATAATGCAATTCCATTAAATGTATCTCCAATTACAATCATATAAAATGAAATTGGAACCCAAATTAATGGACTTCCCAAATATGGGATTAGACTTGCAATTAATGTTAAAAATGTAATAATTAAAATGTTTGGAGCTCCAAATATAATATATCCAAATAGTGCAACAATTGTTTGTAATACTCCTGTTAAGAAATATCCTTTAAATAAAACTTTTAGATTTTTTGTAATATTTGTTAAAATTTCGTCTTGTTTTTTATAACTTAGAGGTAAGTAGTTATTGAAACTTTTTAGTAATTTTCTATTATATGTTAAAATGTAGTATGAAATGAATAAAGAAATTAAAAAGTATACAATTCCACTAGGGATTGATGATGTGAATTCTTTTGTGAAATTTAGGATGTATAGAACTAATGTGTTGAATAATTCAGAAAAGTTAACTGTTGATAAAATGTTTGAGTTTGTGAATTTTTCAAAAAATCCGATTAATATTTCATTTAATACATCTGGATTTTCAATGAAAATTTGGTATTGAAGAACTAATTTAATTAGGTTTAATATTAAAAAGTAGAAAATTAAAATTAGTGGGAATAATACTACAAATGTTCCTGAACAAAGTGTTAATAAAGCTGCTAGTTTTTCATTATTTGTTTTTTTATTATAGTATTGGTATAGTGGAAATAAAAAGTAAGAATAGATAGCACTTACTAAAATTACTCCTAAAATCCCTTTGATTACAATAAATCCTAATACTAAAAATATACAACTGATGGCTAGGATAAACCATTTTTCACTTTCTTTTGTATATATTCTACTCATTTTGTATTAGATTAATTGTTTTGATTTTTTTGATAATTTTAATGATTCATTAAAAAATTCTTGTTCATCTTCTAAAATGTTTTTAGTTGAAAATTCTTCATCATCAAATATTGTTGTTTTAATTGCTAGACTTGATATTTTAGATAATCTTAAACTTAATAGTTCATTAATTAAATTTTGAGATCCCATAATGATTTTTTGTTCTTTCATAGCTTTTGAGTTCTCTTTATTTTGAGTTAGTTTAATTGCTTCTTGTTGTTTTTGTTCAATGAAATTTTGAAATCCTGGATAAAATCTTTCAGGTAGTTTCATTAAAACTTTAGTTTTTTTTTCTTCACGTAGCAAACTATATAGTGAATTAAATGTAACTAATGGTAATTCTTGAGAGTCTTCAATTGTTTGCGCATTCATAATTATTTTATATGTTTTATATTATATAAACTTATGTATCTTATTGAATACACAAAGTATAGTTTCCATATAGTTTCCAATGATTTACTCAGTTATTTTGAGTTTTTTGAAGATTTGTTAATTTAGATTTAGTTATATATGTATATTTAATTTATATTTTATTTAAATATATTAAGTTAAATTGATTGAGTTTTTTTTAATAGTAAAATTTAAAGTTTGAATTTATTTTTAGAATTTTAGAATGAATATGGATTACTCAGTGAAATTTGAGATGCCACGAGAAAAACCAATATTCAAAAGGCGGAGGTGGGATTTGAACCCACGATCGCAGGGTTGCAGCCTACTGCCTTAACCACTTGGCCACCCCGCCGTTAATGAATAATAAAATTAATTATTATCTATTTATAAAAGTTGAGTTATTAATTTGAAAGAAAACTTAGTATTTTATTTATTTCACAATCATTTTCTTCTTTAATTAGGTGAATTGATAATTTAGCACTTGCTTGTAGTTCGTCTTTTGCCATCAAATTATTAGTTTTTAAAATATTTAATTTTAGTAATGATTGAATTATTTTCTCAATTTGAATATTTTCAATTATTTGGGTATTATTGATATTTTCTTTATTTTTTTTTGAAAATGAAAAAATTTCGTCTTCATCAATCATTACGTTCATAGCATTGTCAACAATTTCTTTAATACTGTTAATTTGATTTTCTATTTCGATTACCATATTATATTATTTTAAAATTTATTTTATTAAATTATAAATTATTTTTATTCAACTTTATTTAATAATTTTTCTGAAAAATTATGTTTAATTAATACTTTTTTCCAAAAGTTATATTCTAGTGAGTTTGTGTTTGTGCTTAAACTATGTTTTGTGTGTGGTTTTTTATTTTTAACAATGTTTATTATTTTTAAATCCATATATTTTTTTAAAAATGGTATTTGGTTTGATTCAATTAATTCAGAGATTAGAGGATAATTTGTTTCATAGTCATTAAATCTTGTAATGTAGTATGGGGTTGGAAGTTCAATAAGTCCATATTCATTTTCTACTTGTGTTGCAAAACAAATGTTTCCGGCAAAGATTTCATGACATGATTCTCCAAAAGCATCAAATCTGTCTAAATATTTTACAATATTTGCTTCGATTGTATTTTTATGAAATATTTCTAGGAGTAATTGTTCATAGTTAAATCCATTAATTGTTTTAGGATATTTTAGAGACATTTCATTAATTGCGTTTAATTCTTTAGTTTCTAGTTCTAAAACTTGTTCTTTGTTTAGTTTTGCTTTATTTCCTGCTTGAAAATCTCCAATAATTATTTCAGTGTCATCGTGAATTGCGGCCATTATTAAAGCTTTTTCTTCATTAAATTTAGGATATATTTTTTTAATTTTTGGAATAGTTTCTTTTAGTAAATAGAAAACACTTTTTGAGTGAGAATAATCATTAGTTCTATAGAACATAGTTTCCATGTTAGAATATCTAGTAATTGTTTTTAGTTGTTCTCTGATTTGCTCAAATCCTTTAAAATTTATTTGTGAGTATTCAAAATCCATTTATTAATAAATTTTTAAATCTCCAGTTATTTTGTCAATTTGAATTTCTGGACCTGGTCCAATACATAATACTGTTTGTGTTCCAGGGGCAATTTCAGTATGACCAGCATCAGTAATTAGGGAGTTTACTAAATCATTTTCATCAGCTAGTTGTTGATATTTTTTCATTTCTTCTAGTGATTCAACTTTAAGTGTAATTTTTTTCATACCTGTTGATTGCCAGTTTTTTAATAATTTTTTATTTGCAGATAAGGCGCAGTTTACAGCTCCGTGTGCTACTTGAGCTGCAACTTTCCCTTTAGACATTTTGATGTCTGTTCTAACTAGAATTACTTGTTTTAGGTTTGTCATTTTCTACTTTGTATAAACTTTAGAAATTTAAAAATAAATTTCTAAACTCAACAGTATAATGTATTTTGTTGAGTGTCATAATTATATATAATTAAATACTTTTATAAATGTGATTTTTTTAATAATTTTTATGAGTAAAGATAGTTTGGTAATTTTACCACATATTTTAGGATTATTTACTTGGATAATCGGTCCGTTAGTTACATTATTAGCTAGCGATAATCAGGCTTTGAAGGATCATTCAAAGAAAGCATTAAATTGGCAAATTTCATTAACAATTTATTCAATTATTTCAGCAATTTTAGTTTTAGTTTTAATTGGAGCATTATTTTTAATGGTTTTAGGAATTTTAAATTTAGTATTTTGTATTTTAGCTGCTGTTAAAGCTGCTGATGGTGAGTTATGGGATTACCCTTTAACTATTAACTTTTTAAAGTAATTTTTTAAATTACTTGTTTTTAACTTTTATTTCTATTATTTATTATTTTGACACCTTAATTTTATAAGTATTAATTATTTTATTTTTAATAGGATAAGAATTTTAATTCATTTTAAATAAAATTAAATTAAATATAATTACATTGTAATTAGGTTTAGACATAATTTTTCCAATGGAAAAAACGTGTTATTTTTAATTTTCAATGGATAAATTCATCAAAAATTAAAAATGGTTTTAGACAAATTAGGAAGTTCTTTAAAGGACGCATTATCAAAAGTAAAAAATTCAATTACAGTGGATAGAACTTTAGTTGAAGAGGTTGTAAAGGAAATTCAAAAGTCTTTATTAGCTTCAGATGTAAATGTTAGATTAGTTTTAGAATTAACTAAGTCAATTCGTGATAGGGCAATTAAGGAGAATACTTCCGGATTAGATAAAAAAGAACATTTAATTACTATTATTTATGAGGAGTTATCTAAGTTTATGGGTTCAGGAGAAGAATTTGAACTTGTTGCGGATACGCAGAATAGAATTTTGTTAGTTGGATTATATGGGCAAGGTAAAACTACGACAACTGGAAAACTTGGAATGTATTTTAAAAATCGTTCTAAAAAAGTTGCTATGATTTCTACTGATACTTGGAGACCTGCTGCTTATGAACAACTTAGACAGTTAGGAGAGAGAATTGAGATTGATGTTTTTGGTGCGCCTGAGCTTAAGAGCCCTAATGAGATTTATTCTAAATTTTCAGATGAATTATCTAAGTATGATGTAGTAATTATTGATAGTGCTGGTCGGGATAATTTAAATGATGAGTTAGTTGAGGAGATTATTTCTTTAAATTCTATTGTTGAACCTACTGATACATTTTTAGTTATGGGTGCTGATGTTGGTCAAACTGCTCAAAAGCAAGCTCAAGCTTTTAAGGATAATTTAGATGTTTCAGGAGTTATTATTTCTAAGATGGATGGAACTGGTAAGGGTGGAGGTGCATTGTCTGCTTGTTCTATTGTTAATGCTCCAGTTAGATTTATTGGTGTAGGTGAGAATACTGAGGATTTTGAGAGATTTAATTCTGAGAAGTTTGTTTCTGAGTTATTAGGTATGGGGAATTTAGAGGGTCTGCTTGAGAAAGCAAGATTAGCTATTGATGAGGAAAAGGCTCAAGATATGGGAACTCGTATGATGTCTGGAGATTTTAATTTAAATGATTTATATGAACAAATGGGAGCTATGAAGAAAATGGGTTCTATGTCTAAAATTATGAATTTGATTCCTGGGATGGGTAATTTAAATATTGATTCAAATATGTTAGGTGCTCAAGAGGAGAAAATGAAAAAATGGAAGTTTGCTATGGATTCTATGACAAAGTATGAAAAGGAAAATCCAAAGGAAATTTCAACTCCAAGAGTTGAGAGAATTGCTAAGGGTTCTGGAATGGAGTTATATGATGTTAGGGAATTATTAAAACATTTTAAACAAACTAAAAAGATGATGGAAGCTTTTACTAAACCTGGAAATATGGATGATTTTGATGAGAAGTCAATGGAGGATCCTAATGCTATGATGGATATGATGAAAAAGTTTGGTGGGAAGAAAATGATGAAGCAGATGATGAAACAACAAGGGAGACGTTAAAATAAATATTTGATTTATTTTTTATTTTATTTTAAAGTTTACATCTACTTTTGGTTTTATTTTTAATTCAACTTTATTATTTTCAAATTTATTTGATATTAATTTATGTTTAATATATTTTTTATCAAGCATTTGTTTTTTCTTTAAAACTTTTGATATGTTTATTTTTTTATTTTTACAGTATTCGATAATTTGGTCTAAGTCTACACTTTTTTCAAGGTGCTCGTGGTATAAATCTTTTGGAGTTTGTTCTAATTCAAATTCTTTACACATATTTTTTAGTTCAGTTAGTGTTTGAGCTTTAAGAATTTCATTTTTTAAAATATTGTATTCTTTGTGAATTTCAATTTCTTCTAAAACAATATTTGTGCCTTTTTTAAAAAAAGATTTTATTTTATTAATTATTTTCATAATTATTTTATGTTTTTTAATTATTTAATTAGTTGGTTTAAATCTGAAACTTTTAATATCAAAATATTGATCAAAATAATTACATTTCATTAATTAGACTAACAATTTCTTGTGGAACGTTTGCAATATGTTTTGGATTTTCTGTGTTTAATAATTTAATATCATTAAATCCCCAAGTTACAGTAATCATTTTTTGTTTAATTTTATTACATGCTTTTAAGTCTGATAATTCATCTCCAATATAAATTGTTTTTGATTGAGTTAAATTATTTTTTTTAATATGTTTTGAAATTGCGTGGGATTTATCAAATGGGTTTGCTCTTGCTGTAATTTTGGAAAAATATGGTTCGAGTTTATGTTTTTTTAAAAATTTTTCAACATTTGATTTTGAATTTGCTGTAAGTATTTGGAGTTCTTGAGTTTTAGATAGCTCAATTATTGCTGTTTTAACTCCTGGAAATAATTCAAATTTTGTAATTTTTTTTCCTAAACTTTTTTGAATTTTCCAAATCATAAAAATTAACATAAATTTGTGAACTTTAAATTCTTTAACCATTTTAGAAAAACTTTCTTCTAAAATCATTTTTTTAATTTCTTCTCTTTTCAAATCGAGTTTAAATTTATGTGTAATTTTTGAAATTTCAAAAACAGCAAAATCTAATGAGTCACATATTGTTCCATCAAAGTCCCAAATAATTGTATTAATTTTTGAGGTATGTTTTTTAATTTGAGTATTTTTATTTTTTTGATTATTATTTGTAGTCATTTTAATTTATATTTACTTTTTTAATTATACTATTATATATATATATTTATACTGTAAGTGAATATTTAATTATAATCAATTTTGGTTTTTATTGTTTAAATATATTTTTTAATATTTCAGCATGTAAATCTAAATCTCTTAAATCAATTTTTCCTCTTGAGTCATACTCTTTGTTTACTTTAATAAGTTCTTTTTCTATTTGGTTATTTTTATTTTTTGTTAGGAGGAATGCTTTGTTTCCAACTGCTCTTAGAGTTTTTGTTCCAACATCATTTTCCATTTCGTGTGTTGTATGAAGATGTCCATCAATTGTTATTTGTGAGAGTTCTGAGAGCATTGCGGCTACGTGGAGTGTTGGCATTTCGTTAGCAAATTTGTCATTGCGCCATGCTCCACGACCTACTTGTCCGTGTGTAAAAAATATGTCAATGTTTTCTTTATAATTTTCATTATTTCCCATAATTCTTATCCAGTCGAAGTCTTTGGTATGATTATTGGATAGTTTTAATTTGTTTTTAATATCTCCAAAAAGTATTGGTCTTGATTGACTTCTTTGGTGTGAGAACATTTTATCTAATTCATTTTTGTCATAAATTTCTGTTAAAAATGGCATAAGTGCACAAACATTTGGTATTCCAGCAATATTTATTCCATTAGCATTTTCAATTTTATTAATTTGTCCTAAATCTTTTATTAAGTGTTCATTGTTTGTTTTTGAGAGTTCTATTTTTGTTAAATTTACAAAATTTATTGGTTCGTGGTTTCCTAGTAAAAAATATGTTTGAACTTGGTATTTATTTATTAATTCAGCTAGTTTTTTTGCATGAAGTTTTACAATTATTTGGTATAGTGATTTTAATTTAATTTTATGTTCTGAGATTATGTGTTCAGTTGGATTATTTTTAAAGATTAAATTTAGTTTATTTTGAAATTTTTCTGTTTGGATTTGTTGAATTATATTATTTAATTTGTTAATTACATCTTGTTTTAGGTGCTGTGGGACTTGATTTAGAAATCTTGATATGTCTCCACCTGATTGTTCAATTTGAGAATAAGTTAAATATTTTTCAAATAATTCTTCACTTAAATTTTCTTGTAGTATTTGTGTTGAAATTTCGTTTGGAAATTTTAAATTAAGTTGGTTTTTTATTTCTTCAAAATTATAATCTCCAATAATATCTCCATTTATTACAAATGGAATATTTTTTTCTTTGGCAATTTTAAAAAGTTCTTCTAATGCTTCCCAATTTGCGTGGTGATCAGAGGAAGTTAGAATTTGATTAGTTTGGTTTAACATAATTATTTAATTAAAAATTTATTATTTAAATATTTGTTATATTAGAATAGGTTTAAATTAATTCGGAGAATTAATTAGAAAAAAATTAAATTATTTTTAAGAATTCATCTTAAAAATATCTTTGATATTTACAACTGGTTTGTTATGACGTACAATATCGTCTTGTCCGATTCTTGGACAGGCAGTATTTACCCATACGTCAACATATGGAAAGTTTTCCATTTCTTGATCCATAAAATTATCTCCGATAAAATAATAAAATTGTTTTTCTGGCCACATATCTTCTAATTTTAATGCTGAATCTTTATATTCTTGGCCCCATTTTGTTGTTACAAATACTCCGATAACTTCAGACATATGAAATTTCATCATATTTCCTTTTTTTCTCATTAAATATTTTTCAATGTGTTTTTTATCAATAACTTCTGTGATTTGTTGAACAACGTTCATTAAAATAACTGGTTTAATATCATCTTCAAATTCTTGAGCTAAAAGTAATGCATTTGGATGAAAATAACCATCTCCAATATATATAAATCCATCAATTCCTTCCATGTCCATGTTAAGTGTGTCTGCGTATGAGTCGCAACCTAACATTTGTCCTTCAATACTTGTTCTAAATGGTTTTGAAGTTTGTGTTGTGAAACCTTTATCTTCAAGCATTTTTTGAACATTTTCTAAATTATCTCTAAATTGAACTGAACAGAAAACTGCTAAATTTAATCCTCCGTTTCCAAAAGTATCTGATAAAACTTTATCAAATGTATTTGGAACTTTAAAGTCCACACCGAACTTTGCTTTTAAAAAACTCATTTTCATTGCCATTGTTACCACATCTCCTTTTTCTTTACATAAACACTGTGTCCCCATTGAACACATAAGTCAAATCCTAATTTTTCTAAATGGAATGGAATATCACATGCTCCAAAACATGTTCCAAAGTATGTGAAAAATGTAGCTTTTGTTTCTTTTCTTAATACGTCTACAACTTCTTTGGAATAATATTTTAATCCGTCAGGGAATTGTAGTAAAACTAATTTTTTATCTTCTGAGTTAATTTGCTCAATTAGTTTAGTTAGTTCTAAATCATAATATGTTGAGTATGATTGAGTTTGGTTGTCTGTTGTCATAGTATTTAGAAGTTGAGTTAGGTTTATTAATGTTAATGTTTAGTTTTTAATTATGGAAGATAAATTATCAAAATATGAAAGTTTAGAAAAATTTCATTCAACATTTAAAACTCCTGTTGGTGATAAGTTACAATTTATTTCTAAGGAAAGATCAAAGTTAAGGTATGATTTGATTTTAGAAGAATTAAATGAGTATAGGGAAGCGGTAGAAAATGATGATGTTGTTGAAATTTGTGATGCTATTGTTGATATTTTATATTTAACTTATGGGACTGCTGTGGAACACGGTATGAAAGATAAATTGGATAAAATGTTTCAAGAAGTTCAAGATTCTAATATGAGTAAGTTAGGGGAAGATGGACAACCTATTTTTAGAGAGGATGGTAAAATTTTGAAAGGACCTAATTATTTTAAACCAAACTTAACTCAATTTATTGATAAGGATTTAATTGCTCAAAAAAAATAAGTTTATTTAATTTAAATTTTTATTTACTAGATAAGTTTTTAATAAATAGATAATTAAATATTGTATGGATGTTAGTAAACCTTTTTTTAAGATTAAAAAGTTTAGGGAGGATGCAGTTATACCTTCAAAGAGAAAAGAAGATGCAGGTTATGATTTGTATGGATGTTTTGAAGATAAGTTTAAAGTTTTAAAAACTGGTGAGATTTGGCTTTGTCCAACTGGGATTGGTTGTGAGATTCCTGAGGATTGGGTTTTATTTTTAAATGAGAGAGGTTCTACAGGGACAAAAGGTATTTCTAAGCGGGCAGGAATTATTGATTCTGGATTTAGAGGGGAAATTTTTGTTTGTTTAAATAATACTTCTAATAAAGATATTATTTTTGCAAAATCTGATGGAGCTGGTCTTGCAGTTTTTTGTGAGGAGAATAATATTAATGAATCAAAAGTTACTATTTATCCTCAATCAAAAGCTATTGCTCAAGGATTATTGTTTTGGTGTCCACATGTGGAAGTTTTAGAAGTTTCAGAATTGAGTAATAATAGTGAACGTGGGACTGGAGTTATTGGTTCAAGTAAGAAATAATTTTAATATAATGCGAAAAACAATGTTTTTTGTATGGCTCTGATTTAATTCAGAGTCATATCTGTTGGTTTAATTTGTGATAATAGAAGTTTTAGGTTATTCATAAATTCATCAATTTCTTCTAATTTATTTTGAATTTGGATTTGAGAGTTATCATTTGATTTTAAGTTTTGGATTTCTTCAATTATTTTTGAATTGTCAACTGAATTTTCTTTTGTGTTTTCTTCAACTAGTTCGTGAACAGTTTTTACTAAATCTGAAATTGCTTGAACTAATGTTTCAATTCTTGTATCTAATTTATCAGTTCTTTCTAAAACACTTGATAATGTTGATTTATTTAAATCTTTAATATTTGTTAAATCGTTAATTATTTGTTCTTTTTCAATTTTATTTTCTTCTTGAATAATTTTTCTAAATTCTTCTAAAATGTTATTTGGTAATTCTTGTTTTAATTGGGTTTTAGTATCAGATTTATTTTCTGTTTCTGATTTTTTTTTAGAAATATTTTCTCTAAGTTTTTTTAATTCTGACTTAGAAACTAATTCAAATTCATCTTCCATAAATATTAAATATATTTAAAAGTATTAAATATTCATCACTACTATACAAAAATGATAAGTGAATTATTAACAATGGATTTTATGGCTTTGACGATTGGAATTGTTGGAGCATTTTTAGTAGGGCTAAATTATATTTTAGAAAGTTTAAATAAATTAGGGAAAGATCATAAAACATTTGGGTGGATTAATTTATCAGCTTCAACGATGCTTTTGTATAATGCGTGGTGGAATACTGTTTGGGTTTTTGTTGGTTTAAATTTATTTTTGATTGGTGTTGGAGTTTTTGGATTGTATAAAGTTTATTTTGCTCCAGAAAAAATTTAAAAGTTTTTATCTAAATGAAAAAAACTTTTTTGGTTTATATTCTTGTTTTAATCTTTTTTCGATATTTATAATTGCTTTATCTAATGTTTGAGTTCCTAATTGTTGGGAATTTCTAATTACTTCATTTGTTGGATTTGAGTTAGTCATAATTTCAAATGCTTGATTAAAGTTATCAACTGGGATTAATGATACTTTTTCTTTAATGTTGTATGGGTCTAAAACTAATTTTTGTTCTAATTCTTTTAAGTTTGAACCTGGAAATATGAAATGTTGTTCTTTGCCTGTAAGTTCTGAAACTCTATATGGTGCTGTTGCTTTTTGATAAACTCCTCCAATTACTCCTACAACTCCGTTTGGTTCTAAAGTTCCTGTCACAAATCTATTTTTGTAGACTGGAATTTGGGCAAGTTCTGAAATTATTGAGGTTGCAATTGCTGTGGATGCACTATCTCCGCCTAGACCTCCATGTAATTTGTAAAAGTGAGTTAAAGTTTGCCAATTAAATTTTTCTAATAAATCTTTATCTTCGATTTGAGATAAAAAATTTGTCAAGTATTCACTTGCTAAAATGAATCCTTTGTGTGTAGATTTATCTCCGTTTCCAGTTTCTAAATCAACGAGTCTTAATCTTTCATCAGGTTTAGCAGGCCCTCTTCCTAATACGATATTAGTTCTAATTCCAATTGCACTTCCAGATTCTCCGACTACACAGGTTCCATTCACAAATCCAATATCTTTTGAAGGTATTTTTTTATATTCATAATTATTACAGTCGGCATCAACTGCCATAAAAAATGCATCATCTTGTTGTTCTAGAGTTAAATCTTTTAATATTTGAACATTAATTTCATTTTGGTTATTTGAATTTACATATTGGTAAATTTTTTCAACTGCTTTTGTTAAGTCTCTGTATTTTGTAGAGATTAGAGTATCTGAAATTTTTAAATTTTGTAAAATTTGGTCTAAACTTTCTGAATCAATTTCAATTTTTTTTTTGTGTTGTTTGTTTAAGCTCTCAATTGTGTCTAACATAATTTTAACTGTGTTTTCTCTAGCTGTTTTTGTATTTGCAGTATAACTTGGGACTCTGTGTTCAGTAATTCTAGCTTCTAGCCCTTCTTCACGAGTTTCTTTGTATGAACTTTCAACTCTTAAAAATGGGTCTTGGTTATCGGATGCTAAAGTCATTTTTGGTAAGTTTACTTTGTATAATAAATCTCCGACTTCTGCTTCAAATTCTCCAGTTTCTAAAAATGTTAAATATTTTTCTTTTGCTCTGTTACTTTGGTATGCTGATGTTTCTAAAAATTCTTTAAATCCGTCTTTGATATAAATAATTGATCCATCAAAAATTGGACCAAGTTTTGAAACTGTAAAATGAGGGGCTAATACTGTTTGATTACTTTGAATTTGTTGGTAAACTGTTCCAAATGAACTTTGAATTCCTTCATTTCCTAAAATTACTGCTTTTGCAATTGTTGTTTGAGGTTGGGATTCTTTAGGGTTTGGTGCTAAAAGACTTTCAATTGGGAAATTAAAATTTGTAAATTTAGTTGTAATGTTAAAGTATTCTCTGATTTGTTTTAATGAGTATCCCTCTTCTGTTGCATCATCTGTTAAAACTTCAACTGGTGTTTGTAAAAATTCTTCTAAATTTAATTCTTCTGATTCTCCTTGAGCTGTTGTTCCTTTAATTTTTACTTTATTATACATTGTAATTCCTGTGTATACATTTAGTAAACTATTTGTGAAATCTTTTTTTTGTCTTTGAAAATGATTTTTCATACTATCGAACCATTTGTGGATTTGGGAGTCTGGTTCAAATCTTGCTTGTTCATTTTCAATTGTTTCATTTAGACCAGTCATAAAAGTTTGAAATACTTTGTCGGATTTGAATTTAGGTCTTCCTTTGTTTATTTCACCTTCAGCAATTAATAATTCTTGATTGTCTGGGGCGAAAAAGTTTACATATTCACTAATTACTAGAGCACTTTCTTCTAATAATTCTGAATCTTTTCTAAATTGTTCGTTATCTGAGTATGAGAAAGGTTGAACTACATTTTGACTTTCAAAGTTTGCTAAAAATAGTTGATCTTGGTTTTGGTGTTGTTCTAATTTAGTTCTCATTGAGTTCATTAGGTTTTGTTGTTCAGGGTTAAGTAATGATAAGTTATGTTTAAAACTTTCTTCATCTTTAAAACTATTTAATATAAAATCACTCATTACAGTTTTTCCAATTCCTGTATCACCGGTCATTAAGTTATGAGGGTAACTTGAGTTAAATGTTCTTAACAAATTTGTTAATAGTCTATCTTGATTTAATGCAGGCATTTGTTCAATTTGCTCTGAATTTCTAAATTGTTCAATTTCCCGAGTATAGTTTTCAATTGTTTCAATTGAGTTTGGATTTAGTGCATCCAATTTAATTCCTGAATTTTTCATATTGGATTATGATTTTTTAGCTTTATAAAATTTTCGAGTTTTAATTATTTAAAAGTAGTGATAAAAAATGTGTAGAGTTATTTTGGTTATGGTTTAGGATTAAAAAAATTTGATTAAAAAATTAAAGTTTAATTTCATCAAGTTTATCTGTTAATTTTTGAATAGTTTCCCAAGATTTTTCTTGATTTTGATTTGCTTTTTTAACAATTCTTTGTAAGTATTCTTCTGAGAATAGTAATTCTTTATCGTATAATGGGAGTTCGATTCTTGCATCACAGATTACTTCTACTACAATTTTCTTTTTACTTGAGATTATTCCACATTGGTTTAGTCCGCAGTTTTTGGATTCGTTAATAAATTTGTTTGCTAGTTCAAGAGAATTTACACAAACATGCATAATCATTGCTTCTTGCATAAAGTATAATTCTTCTTCTCCATTGTAGTTTTCTAAAACTTGTAGGATTTCTTGTTTTGTAGTTGTGTCGTGTGATGTGAATACCCAAATATTTTCAATTTTACCTTCTGAGTTATTTTTTAATACTGAAATTCTTCCAGAGCAACTTGATAGAGTAAATATATCTGTTCTTTGGTTTATCTTGTCACATAATTTTCTGATTCTTTTATCAATTCCACCTGCGCTGGATTTATCCATTTTTGAAAACACATTTTTTTTAAAATTAATAAAGTCACTTTGTTTTGTAATCATACTATAAAATATCAGGGTAGGATTTATAAAGATAATTTAATTTTTTATTACTAGACAAACCGTTATGGTTCGTCATTTATCCTTATATTTTATATTTTGTATATATAATTAAGGTCGCAAATTTTATTGAAAAATGGCAAAAGAAGTAGTAGAAACATTAATTGAAGGTGGGAAGGCGTCAGCTGCTCCTCCTTTAGGTCCAGCTTTAGGACCATTAAAGGTTAACATTGGGCAAGTAGTTGCTGATATTAACAAGAAGACTGCAGATTTTAAAGGTATGAAAGTTCCTGTTAAAGTTATTGTAGATACAGAAACAAAGGATTATACAATTGAGATTGGAACTCCTCCAGCTTCACAATTAATTAAGACTGAGTTAGGAATTCCTAAAGGTTCAGGAACTCCAAATAAGACTTACGTTGCTGATATGACTGTTGACCAAATTAAGAAGGTTGCAAGAATGAAGTTCGATTCTTTATTAGCTAATGATTTATCAGCTGCTGTTAGAGAAATGGCTGGAACATGTTACTCATTAGGTATTAAGGTTGATGGTAAGGTTCCTAGAGAATTTATCGCTGCAGTTAAGGCTGGAGAGTACGATAAAGAATTAAATGAGGAAATCTAATTAATTTAAAATGGCAAAATCAAAAGAAAAGGCTGCTTCATCACAACCTTCAAAGAAATACCAATTTTATACAAATGGTTCAAAGACAAGAAAGGAATGCCCTACATGTGGTAAGGGAGTTTTCATGGGAGAACACAAAAATCCAAATAGATTACACTGTGGTAAGTGTTCTTTAGTTGAATTACAAGAATAAGGTTTTACCTTATTTTTATTTTTAGAGTTTATTTATTATTGTTTATTTCTTAGTTAAGTTTTAATTTTTATATAGTTTTAATTATGTTTGAAGTTATAGAAGTTGTTTTAATATCTTGAGTTTTATTATTTTTTATGGCAAAAGAAAATAATAATTTTATGCTTATAGTAGGTTTAGTTCTAGCATTATTTTTGTTAGTTGGTCAATCTTATATGTTGACAAATAATGATTCTGAGAATAATTTAATTTCAGTTTCAGGGAATTCTGAGTTGAGTGTTACTCCTGATGTGGCTTATGTTTATGTATCTGTTAATACTTTAGATGAAAATCCAAAATTAGCACAGTCTGAAAATGTTGTTTTAAGTGTTAAAGTTATTGATGCTTTGAAAAATTTAGGAATTAGTGAAGATGATATTGAAACAGATGGTTTTAGATTAAATGAAAAATATGAGTATGTTCCTTTTGGGGAAGAAAAATCAGATTCTATTGAGTATGAGGTAGTTCATAGTTTAAAGGTTAAAACTCTAGATTTAGATTCAATTGGAACTTTAGTTGATACAGTTATTTCTGCGGGAGCTAATGGAGTTAGTAATATTGATTATACTTTAAGTGATGATTTAGAAAAACAAGTTCGTGCTGATGCTTTAGAGAAGGCAATTATTGCGGGAAGTGAAAAGGCTGTTAGTATGGCTAAAACTTTAAATATTGGTTTAGGTGATGTGGTTAAGGTTACTGAGAATAATTATTATTATAATCCTTATACATTTGCAGCTAATGTGAAAGCTGAGGCTTATGATGTTGGAGGAGCTGGAAATTTAAATTTTCTATCACCTCAAAATGTTAAGGTTAAAAGTTCTGTTGGAATTGAGTTTGAGTTAGAATAAATATTTATTTTCATTCTAATTTTTTATTGTGGGTGATTTTAATTAGTATATTTACTATTAATTAAATTTGTAATTTTAGTTCTTAAAGTTTTAAGTGATTTTATTTTAATTTTATTCCCTTATTAGTATATTATATAAATACTTATAGTTATATTTTATTTATGAATATTGAAAATGAGTATGATTTAGTTATTGTTGGTGGAGGGTGTGCTGGTTATCCTGCTGCGATTTATGCTTCAAGATTTAATTTAAAGACTTTAGTTATTGCAAAAGAGAAGGGCGGTTTAATTACAACTACGCATTTAGTTGAGAATTATCCAGGTTTTATTTCTTTAACTGGTCAAGAATTGGCTGATAATTTAGAGGCTCATGTGAAGGCTAATAATGTTCCAATTTTAAATGATATTGTTAGTGAGATTAAAAAAATGGATGATGGGACTTTTGTTGTGTCAACAGACTTAGAGGAATTAGAGATTAATGCGAAGGCTGTTGTTTTAGCTACTGGGACAAAGCATAAACATTTGGGTGCTCCAGGTGAGAAGGAGTTTTTACATAAGGGAGTTAGTTATTGCGCAACTTGTGATGGTCCTTTTTATAAAAATAAAATTGTTGGGATTGTTGGAGGTGGAGATAGTTCAGCAAAGGAAGCGATGGTTTTAGCTCAAAATTGTGAGAAAGTTTATATGTTTGTAAGATCTGAATTGAAAGCAGAACCTATCAATATTAAAAGAATTAAGGAACTTGAGAATGTTGAAATTATTGAGGGTGTAACAATTGATGAAATTTGTGGTGATGATAGTGGAGTTACTAATGTTAAATTAAATAATGGTGATAAAGTTGATTTAGTTGGTTTGTTTGTAGCGATTGGCCATGATGCACAAAGTTCACTTGGAAAAGAGTTAGGTGTTGAATTAAATTCTCGTGGTGAGATTATTATTGATAAATTAAGTTGTACTAATGTTCCAGGTGTGTTTGCTGCTGGTGATGTTACAGATTTACCTTGGAAGCAGGGAATTACTGGTGCGGCTGAAGGAAGTTTAGCAGGGTATTCTGCTTTTGAATATATTTCAAAACGATTTTAATCATTTTGAATTTTGTTTAACATTGTGAAACAAGGTTTCAAATATTATTTAATTATTTTTTTCTTTTATTCTATTTATTATATT
>AYRE01000009.1_pt1 | contig 43346 bp, 48 predicted proteins | sample 183791 | NCBI WGS metagenome assembly AYRE01 (sample SAMN02391470, study PRJNA226580) | bioreactor metagenome | isolation source: day 6 sample from continuous culture bioreactor with low C:N ratio... | place: Germany: Bremen | reverse complement strand
TGAAAAAAAAGTTTTTTGTTATGGGACTTTTTAGAAAAAAATCTAATAGTGAAAAAAAATCTGATGATTGGATTTATACAATTAAATATAATTCTATTTTTGAAACTTTTAAATATCCAAATCCTATGGATTTCTTTTTTGGATCTTTGATATTATTTATAGGAATTAATCATGGTTTTGATTTAACGGTTGGACTTATTTTTACATTAGCAATTATTGATGGATATTTTTGGTTTAATTCAAAAGGAAATAAAATTATTATGGACGAGGATACTTTTCATTGTAATATGTGGACTAAAGTTAGGATTAATTATTGTGATATTATTTGTTGTAAAATTCGAGATTCAAATACTTTAGTTATTAATTCAAGATTAATTGGAAATTATTATTTACATAATTTAAATATGTTTGAGTTTGAGAGAATTAAAAGTATTATTGATGAAAAAACTAATGTTTTAGATAAATTAAATCAAAATAATTAAATTCAAATAATTAAATTATAAATTATTTTTAATTAAATTTTCAAATTCTAAATATTCTTTTTCTGTTTGGAAATTATGTCTTGAATTTTCTGATTCAAAAAAATTAATATTTCCAAAAATTCTTTTTTCCATAAAATATTTATTTCCAACAATATTATCTTTTTTTCCACAAAATAATAATATTTTATTTTTTGGATTTAATTTAAATGGTAATTTTTTACTTCCCCAAATTTTTTTATTTGATAATTTAAATTCATCAAAATTAATTTGATTTGCTAAGTTTGGATTTGCTTTAATGAAAAATTGTAATGAATATTCTACATCTATTACTGGTTTAAATAATAATATTAAATCTATTTTATTTTTTGGATTTTGTTGTAACCAGTTTAAAACTAAATAGGCTCCAGTTGAACTTGCTACTAAAATTTTCTTTTTTGCTTTTTTTTCATTAAATAAACTTAAATCTAAAATTGATTTATTTATCATTTTTAGAAATGTTGTATCTGGAGTCATTTGAGTTTGGTTTGGAGCGTGACCATATAATAAATTTTGTGAATAATTAAATTTCAGATTATTTTTATTTTTATTTTTTAATATATTTGAAATTGTTGATTTTAAGTTTTGTTCTAATTTAGAATTAATTGAACTATTTATTCCATGGAATGATAAAATTTCAATATTTTTTGATTTTATGAATATGTTGAACATTTTTATTTTATTGTTTATTATCTTATTATTTTGTTATTTTATTATTTATTTTTAATTTATCTATTTCTTAAATCTGTTAATAATTCATTTATTTGAGTTTGTGAGATATTCCAAATTTGATTTAAGTATTGAGTTATTTCTTTTATTTCTAAAAAGTTTGGAATTGTATTATTTGATTTACATATTTGATTTTGAGTATATAATTTATCTGTTGTTTCGTTTAATAATAATGGAAAATTAGTTTCATCTTCAATAAAATAACTTTGAGCCCAAATGTTTCTTTGGAATAAATCTTTTGTAAAACTCATTGCTAATTGTTTTAAGTCTGAATAAATTGGTTCTTTGTATTGCATTTGTTTAGACCCTGATTTGCCAATCCCACCATATTTCCCATTTATTTTTATTATACATAATGAATGAGCAACGTTAATTAATTTTCCATTTTCTTTTCTAATACCTTTAATTGTAAAAATTTGTGGTTTGTATTCAAGTTCTTGTAATTTTGAATAAGCGTAAATTGCTCCATCAAAACATACACAGGATTTTGTTTTATCAATTTGAGAAGGAGATTTATAATAAATATATTTTTCATCTGAAATATTTTCATATTTACAATTTTCTAAAAAAGTATAAATATTTTCAATTTCTTTTGGAAATTTTGTCATAATTAAAATTTAAGTGGATAGATATTTAAAGGTTTGCTGTTTAATTTTATTTACGAATTAGGAAAATAGTTACAACCCAAATTTATTTGGGAGGAAGGTCCGCACACCAATTCACGTCAAAGGACAGAAATGGCCTAATACAGAAAACCCCCAACACCTAATTAGCGATGATACTTTGCTTGAGCGTTTGAGTTAGAATGTTGGTTGCAATAAATTGACAGGTGCAAGGGGAAATCCCCGCGAAGATAAATGTAACAAATCGAATTGTTAAAAATTTCGTTTAGCGTTAATATCGATTACAGAATGTGGCCTATTTTTCTTCTAATTTGTTTTAAAATTATTTTGATTTAATTCTAATTTTTAACTTTAGTCGAAATTTCTAGTTAAATACCAAATATTTCGTGTGGAAAAGTTTAATTTTGAAAGTAATATATTGGTTTTCTACAAGGTATTACTACTATATATTAAAGTATTATAACTATTTGTGAAAGTAAACTTTTATAAAGAGTATTTGGACTAGCATTTCTAATGGAAAAAGATTTATTGGCTGATTATAATGAGGATTATAATAAAAAGCCAGAGTGTTCTGATGATTTGGATGATTTTTTTGAAGAATTTATGGACTCTCAACCAATTTTTAAAGATAAATCTGTATTACAATCTAATTATTTACCTGCTAAAATTCAACATAGAGAAGTTTATTTAAAGGAAATTGCCAAAATTTTAGCTCCTGCGTTAAGAAAGGAAAGACCTTCAAATATTATTATTTATGGAAAAACTGGAACTGGAAAAACTTTGTGCACATCTTATGTATTAAATAAGATGACAAATATTGCAACAGCTAAAAGTATTCCATTAAAAATTATTTCTATTAATTGTAAATTAAAAAGAGTTGCTGATACAGAGTATAGAATTTTACTTGAAATTTTAAAAGAACTTGGAGTTGAGAAGAAAGCTTCAACTGGATATTCTACTAATGAATTGTATAAGGATTTGTATGTTGCTTTAGATGATCAAAAGAGAAATATTATTTTAGTTTTAGATGAGATTGATTCTTTAATTAAGAAAGCTGGTGATGAAATTTTATATAATTTAACGAGAATTAATCCTGAGTTAAAAAAGTCCGAAATTACTTTAGTCGGTATTACTAATGATTTAACTATTATGGATACTGTTGATGCTAGAGCAAAGTCTTCTTTAAATGAAGAAGAAATTGTTTTTCATCCTTATGATGCTATGATGATTCAAGATATTTTAAATGATCGTGCTGAGTTAGCTTTTCAACCAAATGTTTTAGATGAAGCTGTAATTCCTAAATGTGCTGCTTATATGGCTAGAGAACATGGAGATGCAAGAAGAGCACTTGAATTATTAAGATTTGCTGGAGAGTTAGCTGAGAGAGATGGAGCTGATAAAGTTCGTCCAGAACATATTGATAATGCTGATAAGAGAACTGAGAGAAATAGAATTTTAGATATTATTAAGTCTCAACCTAAGCAATTTCAGTTAGTTAATTATTCAATTATTAAAACTTCTTTAAAGGAAAAAGTTAATGTTGTGACAAATAAAAAGTCTCAAATTGTTGAACCTACAACTACTGGAGCTGTTTATGATTATTATAATAAGTTAGCTAAGGATTTAAGAATGCCAACTTTATCTTTAAGACGTATTTCTGATATTATTATTGAATTAGAAGTTTCTGGTTTAATTACTTTTAAGATTTTATCAAAAGGGCGTTATGGGAGAACTAGATTTATTTCAATTCCTTTACCTAAAACTCTTTATACTGAAGTTTTAAATATTTTAGCTGAAGATTTAAATTTAGTTTAAATTTTAATTTTTAAAATTAAATTTTATTTTATTTTTTAATAATTTTATTTGTTGTAACTCATAGTGAATATTTATAAATTGTATTCTAATATATTATAATATGGATGAAGTTAAAGGGTTAGAAAATACAATATTAAATTTTACTTATGGAAAGAAAAGTCCATCACATCAAGTTTGCACTAGATTAATTAAACAAGTTAAAAGTGAATTAGGTAATTTAGGTTATCAAAGTTTGGATGGTAATATTTTTGCAAATACTAAAGATAAAAATGTTATTTATTGTTATGGTTTAAATTTTAATGTAGATGTTGACCCTTGTGCTAGAGGTGTTTTTTTAACTTATGGAAAAACGTCACAAGATATTAGAGATTTTGAAGGTTTAATAAATATTGTTGAAGATAATTTACATAAACTTTCAAGACAATATGATTGTGTGTTAGATATTGATTCAAAATAAGTTAATTTTAATTTTTAATGAATTTTATTTAAATTATATTTTTGGAAGATTAAATAGTAAAAGAACTCCAACATATGGATATAGAGCTATTAGTGAATTAGTAAAGAGAAATCAAGAATTAAATAATGAAGAAGAATATAAATATTTATTTTATCTGATTATTTGTTACTACTGATAAATTTATAAATTCGAATTTGTTTTCTAAGTTATGGATAAATTAAAAGGATTAGAGAAGATTATGTTTAAAGATGGGAAGTTTTCACCATCAAAACAATTTTCTAAAAAATTTGTGAAAAGTGCTAGAGATAAATTTAGAGGATTAGGTTATGCTAGTATTGATAGTAATATATTTAATGTAGGAGATGGAGTTTATTGTTTTGGAGTTAGAAGTAGGTTTGAAGTTTCAAAAAATCATACTAATTTAACTATTGAAGATATAGGATATAATGGTGAAAAATTAGCTCAAGAACAAATTAATGATGTTTTTTCCGAAGTTGTAGATGAATTAAATAATAGATACGATATTTCAACAATATCATATAAATAAATAAATAAATATTTATTTTAAATTATTATATTTTAAAATAAATAACAGTCTAGTCCATCGTGACTTAAGTCTGATGATAGTTTACGTGATGATTTAGGGCATTTAGGTTGATTGTCTAACCAAGTTTGATATAATCCCAAATTTTTTTCAATACATGAATCACTTAAATTATATTTTGTTTTAATGTGAATTTCGTGTTGTCCAACAGATACAGGTTCTGCATTTTGGCATTGTGATAATGCATATAGTTCTTTAATATCATTAAATAATTCTTCAGGACAGTTTCCTTCATTAACAATTAATTTTAATTTATTTTCTAACATTTTCTGAGTAATTGATTATAGAATTTAATATTTATAAATATTGTTATTTAATAAGTAGATTTAGTTTTAAAAAAATAAAATTATTAATTATTTGGTTTGTGATTTTTGAGTTTTATTTTTACCTAGAATAGTTAAATTTTCATCTCTGTAAAAAATCCAACTTGCACCACCAATAAATAAAATTCCTAACCAGAAATCAAATAATGAAATTTTTCCCATAGCTACAAATAACATATTTAATAAAACAAATATTATTAATAAAATTCCAATACATCTTTTTATGTAATCTGTAATTTGAGTTTTTTGAGTTTTGTTCATATTGTATAATTAATAATAATTATATTTTTTTATAAAGGTTTTGAATTTAACTTTAATAACTTTTAAAGTTATAGAAAAGTTAATATAATTTTAAGTCTTAAAATTTTTATGGGAAAGAAAAATTTTTTATTATTATCTTTAGATGATGATAAAACTAAAGCTATCGCAAATACTGTTTCAAATTCTACTTGTAAAAAAATATTAGATTTTTTAGCAGATAATGATGGGACTGAAACTGAAATTTCTGAAAAATTAAGTATGCCAATTTCAACAGTTCATTATAATTTAAAACAATTAGTTGATGGAAGATTAGTTGAGATTGAGAGTTCAACTTATTCTGAGAAAGGAAAAACTGTTAAACATTATACTTTAGCAAATAAGTATATTATTATTGCTCCAAAAGGAGCTGATAAACAATCATTTTTGGATGCGGTTAAAAATATTTTACCAGTGTTTGGTTTTGGTTTACTTGGAACTTTTTTTGTTAGTAAGTTTGCTAGTTTTTCAGGAGGAGTAAGTAATGAATATATGGCGGAACCTATGTTAATGATGGCAAAATCAGCTCCTGAGTCTGTAGCTTTTATGAGTGATGATGTGATGTATAATGAAATTGCTCCAAATGCTGCTGGAATTTCAACAAATATTTTTGATATTATGAATTCTTTTGCTCCATGGGAATGGTTTTTATTTGGATTTACTTTTGCAGTGTTATGTATTTGGTTGTCTAGGAAAGTTAAGGAGAAATTTTTTAATAAATAAAATTTCAATTTTAATATAAATAAAAATGGTGAGATCAAAAAAAAATATATTGGGTTCAACTTTTACTTGGATTTTATTAATTCTAGTTTTAAGTTTGTTTGCTTTTTCAATGTGTTCAAGTTCAAATGAAGATATTAAAAAAGATGATGTTTCTAAGGATAATAAATTGGATTTAGCAACAGATGATATTAAAAAGTTTACAAGTTCTAGTGAGCTTACTCAATTTTTAAAAGATGAGTCAAGTGGTTCAAATTTAAATTTTGGTGGAAGAAATGTAGTGTTTAAATCTGGAATGGTTGACCAAACATTTCAAGCAGTTAGTCCAATGGTTAATGAAGGTTTAGTTGATACATCAAGTGATTCAAGTTCTAAATCAACAGATGATTATTCTAAAACTAATGTTCAAGTAAAGGGTGTAGATGAAGCTGATTTTGTGAAAACTGATGGAGATTATATTTATATTTTATCTCAGGAAAAATTAGTTATTATTGATTCAAGTTCTGGAGATGATTCTAAAATTATTTCTGAGATTAAAGTTTCTGGGAATCCTCAAGATTTATTTATTAATAAGGATAGAGTTGTGATTTTTTCTCAAGATTATAATGAAGTTTATAAAATAAGTGAATTTGATTTTAAACCTTCAAAAGCTAGAGAGAGTCAAACTATCGCATATGTTTATGACGTATCAGATAGAGAAAATCCTGAATTAATTAAAGATTATTCAGTTACAGGGAATTATTTTCAGTCAAGAATGGTTGGAGATTATATTTATTTTATTTCTAATGAGAATCTATATTATTATGGGGGACCTGTTCCATTTCCAGCAGCTAGACAAAATGGAATTTTAATTAATAAACCTGAAGTTTTTTATTTTGATAATCCTGAGAATAATTATAATTTTCATACTGTTGCAGCATTTAATATTTTTGAGGATAGACAACAGTTTGAATCTAAAACGTTTTTGTTAGGGTATTCAAATACTTTGTATATGAGTCAAGAAAATATTTATATTTCTTATCAAAAAAATTATCCATCTAGTTATTATCAGTATCAAAATGTTGATATGTTTTTTAAGGTTGTAGTTCCAATGTTACCTGAAAATATTCAAAATGATATTTCTGAGATTGAACAAGATTTAGAACAAGGTTCAATGGATTCATATTTAGAAGCGTGGGATAAAATTTCTTTAATACTTGAAAATATGTATAATTATATGGATGAGGATGATAAGAATGATTTAGTTAAGAGTATTGAGAAAACTGTTAATGAGTATCAAGCTAAGGTTGAAGATGAGAGAAGTAGAACAATTATTCATAAGTTAGGAATTGAGAGAGATTCTATTGAGTATGTTGCTCGTGGAGAAGTTCGTGGAACTTTATTAAATCAGTTTAGTTTAGATGAGAAAGATTCAAATTTAAGAGTTGCTACAACAAGTAGATATTTTACTCGTGAGTCTGGGCAAGTTAGTTATTCAAATGTTGTTGTTTTGGATTCTGATATGGAAACTATTGGAGAGGTTACAAAAATTGCTCCAGAGGAGAGAATTTATTCAACTAGGTTTATGGGTGATAAATTGTATATGGTAACTTTTAAACAAGTTGATCCTTTATTTACAATTGATTTATCTAATCCTGAGAATCCAGAAATTGTTGGGCAGTTAAAGGTTCCAGGGTTTTCAAGTTATTTACATCCTTATGATGATGATTTATTAATTGGGTTAGGTAAGGATACTTATGTTACTGATAATGGTGGAGTTAGAACTAAGGGAGTTAAGTTATCTTTATTTGATGTGTCTGATTTTGAAAATCCTAAAGAGGTTGATACTTTAATTATTGGTGATGAAGGTTCAGGTTCTATTGCTTTAGATGAACATAAGGCATTTTTGTTTGATAAGAATAAAAATTTATTAGTTATTCCAGTTCGTGAGGTTGGTGAGAAGTATGAGACTGATAAGTCTGAGTATTTTAGAAATAAGGTTTGGAATGGGGCTTATGTTTTTACTATTACTTCAAATGGTTTTGATGTGCGTGGAAAAGTTTCACATAATGAGAAGGATGATGAGTATAATTATTGGTCAAGTCCTTTTAATGTGAAGAGAAGTTTGTATGTAGATGATAATTTATATACTTTTTCAGATAGTTTGGTTAAAGTTAATGATTTAGGAACTATTGATGAAATTAATGAAATTAAATTACCATATGAGCAAAATTGGTATCCGTTTAGAGATAATTATTTGGATAATGATGTTGTTATGATTAAATAATTTTTTATTTTATTTTTTATTTCTTTTATTTTTTTTTTATTAATTTGAATACAAATATTTATATTATTTATTTTTTATTTTAGTTTATGAGTTTAGTTGAAGATTTGTCGAATTTGATTTCTGATTTAAAATATGAACCTTTTGATTTAGTTTTGAAAAATAAGGATTTTGATATTTTAGATGATGTTTATAGAAAGGAATTAATTTTAAAAAATGTTAGGAGTATTGATGATAAGGTTAATTTTGCTGGACAGTGTTATGATTTATGTTTGATTTCTATTAAAAGAATTTTAGAGAGGTTTCCTCATTTAAGGGTTCAGTTGTGGCGAGGGTCTGATAATCATTATTTTTCGAGAAATGGACATTATTTTATTATTATTAAAAATTCTTTTTTTAAGAGCGGAAATATTTTGGTTGATCCGAGTTTTAAACTTGTTAATTATGAGAATAAATTTAATTATGGGAAAAGTAGGTTGGAGTTTGATTCAATTAAACATTCAAAAATGATTACTACTTTAGATGCTGTTCAGAGGTATGAAAGTTATACTCCGATTTTTTATGATCAAGTTAGTAAGAAGTTATTTTATTTATATTATAATCCTGTTAGGAGGAAGTTTTTTCTTTTAGTTGATAATAAGTTTATTTCAACTGAGGAGCAATTAAAGAAGATAACTAATAATAGAAAATTTCTTTTATTTTGTAGTTATTTGAATTCTTTTAATATTAAAACTTTAAAGGGAGAGTATAGGCCTACATTTAAGGAAATAAAGTTTAAATAATTTTATTTTCAAGATTATATTTTTTAATTTTTTTATATATTTACTATAAATTTATAAACTATTTTTTTATTTTTATGTTATGAAACATAAAAGTAATTCTAGTGAATCTAGTAAGATTGGATTTTTTTTAGGAGTTGGTGGAGCTGGGATTGGATTAATTGTTGGATTGTGGGCACCATTTATTTTGATATTACCAAATATTGTAAATTTTGGAGTTTTAAGTTTTGTAACTTTAGTTGTTGGAGGAATTTTATTAGGTTTAACTTATTTTATGTTATTTAAGATGAAAGGATTTTTGAAAGCTATTTCTTTTTTAGTTTTTTTTAGTTTTTTACAATTTATGAATGGAATAATGGGGGCTTTGAGTTCGTTTGATGAGTATGGAATTATTCAAAATATTTTACATTATTTTGATTATAATATTTTTATTTTAATGCCTATTTTTTTTGCTGCTGGATTTATTCCAATGTTTTTTGGAATGTTTTATTCACAGTATATTAATATTTTTATTCGAGAGAAAGTTTTAAATGATGGTTATAGAGTTGATGCTAAAATTGTTAGATTAGTGGATACCCCAGTTAGAATTAATAATAGAAGAATTTATGAAATTGAGTTAGATTTAAATGTTCCAAGTTTTGGAAATTATAGAAAAGAAATTTCAACTTCAATTTCTTTACTTGAAGTTGATAAATATAAAGTTGGAGCTACAGTTCAAGTAGTTGTTTCTAAGACAAATAAAAATCATATTTTTATTTTATAGTTTTTAAAATTTAATTTTAATTTATTTTTGTTTTTGTTTTTAGTTTGTTTTTAGTCTATTTTTTTGATAATAATTTTTGTTGATTAATTCTTCCGTTGTTTGGTCTTGTGTCTTTTTTTGTAAATCTTGAAAGAGGAGTATTAAATTTGTATTCAAGTCCATTATTAAATTTTATTTGATTTATTTTTGACATTTGGTCAAATCTATATTCTTTTATCCATTCTCTAAATGTTTGATAAAAATTTGCGTGTGTTAGGATTGTGTGTGATAGTTTATCTACAGTTTCAAAGTATTCGTCTTTTGGGTCTACATATTCATTTTGAGATTGTTTATATTGCTGAATTTGATTTACAAGGTTTTTAAATTCTTGTGGCATACTTTCAAGATTATAATTTAATTTTTCACAATTATTTATTATTTGAGTATCTTGATTGTCTGGGTGTCCTGTTAGTTTGTAGATGTGTGAAGTTTCTAATCCTGATAAATTAGTATTGTTTGGATTAATTGAGATATCAAATATGTAGTAGGGTGTTGATTTTATTTCAAGTCTTAAATTAAATTGGTTTCTAGTATATTCGATTTTAAAGTTTTCTGATTCTAAAATATATCCGTGTGAATTGTCGGATAATTTAAAATCAGATTCATTTTCTAGAATTTGTTCAAGTTTATTTTGTTGAAATAATTGAATGTTCATAATTGTTTTATAGATTTATGATTTAAATATCTATTGGAATTGTTGAATATATTTTGTTTTATTTTGATTAGAGTATTTTTGTGTTAATAATAATTTTTTTACTTTTGGTGTATAATAATAATTATATATTTTAAATGAATTTTATATATATGAAGAAAAATAATTTATTTAGTGAGTTAAGTGTTGAAGAAGTTTTTGAAAAGAATTCTTTATTTTGGGATTATTTATCTAAAAATGCGTATCCTTTAACTAAGGGAGAAATTAGATTACCTATTTCTATTGAACCTTTTGAGATTACACAGTCAAAGTTTGATATTTTATCAGAGAAATTATATTTAGTTATTTCAGCAGGTAAGAAAATTGTTGATAATTATTTTGAAGATGAAAATATTTCAAAGGCTTTAGAGTTATGTGAAAAGGAAAAGGAATTATTTAAGTTATCAAAGCACGAGGATTTTTTAGGTGTTGTTAGAGGAGATTTATTTTATTCTGAAAATCCAAAAGTTGTGGAGTTAAATACTGATTTCCCTGATGGGTTTTTTATGCATGATGTGACAACTGAAGCTTTATTATTTAATTTGGATAGAGATAAACATTCAAGGTTATCTCATACTAATCAATTTGCTAAATTAATTTTAGAGGTTGGAAATTATGAAAGTCATATTTTTGTTGGGTATGATAGAGATAGATTTTTTAAAGATGAGTTTGAGTTATCAAAACTTGAGTTACAAAAGTTAGGTTTTAAAAATGTTTATGTTGGAGCAATTGAAGATTTAGCGATTAATAGTGAGAATTATTTTAGTTATAATGGAACTCGAATTGATATTTTACGTCGTGGGACTGAAATTTCAAAGTTTAAAGATAATGAGATTTTTATGAAAATGTTAAAGGTTGTTTTAGAGAATGGAACTACTAAGATTATTAATAATTTTAAGATGAGATTGTTAGGGCATAAAAATTTATTATCTTTATTAACAAATGAAAAATTTCATCATTATTTTAATGAGTTGGAAATTAATGCTATTGAGGAATTAATTCCAAAAACATTAAGTTTGATGGATGTTGATGTTAATGATTTTTTAGGGTGTGAAAATAAAAATGATTGGGTTTTAAAGGCATCTGATTTGGCTGAGGGTGAGAATGTTTATTTAGGTTGTGATGTGTCAATGGAGTTATGGACTAGTTATGTTCAAAAAGCAAAGACTGAACCAATTCATTGGATTTTACAAGAAAAAGTTGAAATTCCAGAAACTGAGTTTTCAATTTATAATGATAAAACTAAAGAAGTTGATAAGGATGTTAGAAAGTTTGATTTTAATCCACATATTATGTTGTATAGAGATTCAATTGAGTTTGGAAATATATTAGTTAGATTTTCAAGTGAGAATGTTTTGAATGTGATGAAGGGTGGTGGAATTACATATTGTTTAATTAAAAAAGATAATTAATTTTTTAATTATTTTTTAAATTTATTTTTGATTTAAAAATCAATAATTAGTTAATATTTGTGAGTAGTAACATTTATAATATTATATTTTTTAAATTAATTTATGTCTAAGATTGAATTGTTAAAATCTATTTCTGATGGAGCAAATGATAGTTATTTTTGTAGGTTTAATGGTAAACCTGCTTTTGTTAAATATTATTTGAAAAATCCATTAAATACTACTGTTAATTTTTTAAAAAAAGTAGATTCTAAAATTCATGAACATTTTAGGGATAATGTTGGTCCTTTAAGTTATAGATCACAAGATATGTTTCATTCTCATACTGATAAAGAAGTTTTTACTTATCAATTGTGGGAAAAGGAAGGTATTTTAGTTCCGGAAATTTTTGAGTATGATGAAGAACATATTGTTTTAAATTTATTAAATGGGGATTCTGTTGGTTCAATTACTAAAAGAGAATTTAATTTAGGAATTTTAGAGCAAACTATTGATATGTTTGATAAGACTAGAAAGTTAGGTAGAGAGAAAAATGATACAGTTTATTTTCATTCAGATCCTCATTTAGATAATTTTATGTATCTTGATGATGCGGATTGTGTAATTCCAATTGATTCAAGTTTAAAGGTTCGTTCTGATATGAAAATTGGAAGAATTGATGCTTTAATTAATTTGTATTTTGCTTATAATTTACTTGATAGAGTTTCAAGTTATTCTAGTTGTGAGATTAAGTCAGTTTTTGATTCTTATAAGTCTACTTTGAAGTCTTCAGATGTTAAGTTTTTACAGAAAAATTCTAAACCTAATAGAATTTATGATATATATTCAGTATTGCGTGAAGAAGTTGCTTATAGAGTTCGTAAGAGAGATAAAATTGATACTTGTAGAATTTATGGAAAGCAAAGGAGTGAAGAATTGTCTGATTTATTAAATTAGTTATTATTTTTACACAAATCCTAAAATAGTATATTTGATATGCGGATTTGTGTAAAAAATCGTTATGTTTATAAATAAATAACTCCTTATTTTTTCTATCAAATAAGTAAAATCTCATATTTTTTGAGACTTTGCTATAAAATTTGACTTTATACATATAAAAATGGCGAAAGAAAAAATTTTAGGAATCGATTTAGGTACAACAAATAGTTGTATTTCAATTATTGAAGGTGGAAATGCTACAGTAATTCCAAACGCAGAAGGAGCTAGAACTACTCCTTCAATTGTTCACGTATCAGCTGATGGTGAAAGAGTTGTTGGAGATGCAGCTAAAAAGCAAGCAATTGTTAAGCCATCTGAAACAGTTATTTCAATTAAGACACACATGGGAGAAGACTATAAAGTTAACTTACATGGTAAAGATTATTCTCCAGAAGAAATTTCAGCTATTACTTTAGGTAAATTAAAGGCAGATGCAGAAGCTTACTTAGGTGAGACAATTAAGAAGGCTGTTATTACAGTTCCAGCTTATTTTACAGATTCACAAAGACAAGCAACTAAGAATGCAGGTCAAATTGCAGGTTTAGAAGTTGAGAGAATTATTAATGAACCAACTGCTGCTGCTTTATCTTATGGTATTGATAAGACTGATGCTCAAAAAGTTTTAGTTTTTGATTTTGGAGGAGGAACTTTTGATGTTTCAATTTTAGAGTTAGATGATGGTATTTTTGAAGTTAAGTCAACTGCAGGAAATAACAGATTAGGTGGAGATAACGTAGATTCTATTTTAATTGATCACATTGCTGATGAATTTAAGAAAGAACACGGAATTGATTTAAAGGCTGACGCACAAGCTGCTCAAAGATTAAAACAAGCTGCTGAAAAGGCAAAGATTGAATTATCAAGTAAGTTAGAGTCACAAGTTTCTGAACCTTTCATTACTGCTGATGCATCAGGTCCTAAGCACTTAGATATGAAGATTACAAGAGCTAAGTTTAATGAATTAATTTCAGATGTTTTAAAGCAATTAAGAGTTCCTACTCAAGCTGCTATTAAGGATTCTGGATTCTCATTAGATGAAATTGAAAAGATTATTTTAGTTGGAGGTTCAACAAGAATTCCAGCAGTTCAAGATTTAGTTAAGGAAATTTCAGGTAAGGATGCTGATAAGTCAGTTAACCCAGATGAAGCTGTTGCTTTAGGTGCTGCTATTCAAGGTGGAGTTTTATCAGGAGATGTTACTGATGTTTTATTATTAGATGTTACTCCTTTATCTTTAGGTATTGAAACTTTAGGTGGTGTTTTAACTAAGATGATTGATAAAAACACAACTATTCCTACTAAGAAGACTCAAGTTTATTCAACAGCAGAGGATAATCAATCCGCAGTAACTATTAGAGTTGCTCAAGGAGAGAGAACTATGTTTAATGATAATAACTTATTAGGTGCTTTTAATTTAGATGGTATCCCTGCAGCTGCTAGAGGAGTTCCTCAAATTGAAGTTACTTTTGATATTGATGCTAATGGTATTGTTGCTGTATCTGCTAAGGATTTAGGAACAGGTAAGGAGCAACATATTAAGATTACTGCTTCAACTTCTTTATCTGATGAAGAAATTAAGAAGATGCAAGAAGATGCTGAAAAGTATGCTGAAGAAGATGCTAAGAGAAGAGAAGATATTGAAGCTACTAATAATGCTGAGCAAATGGTTTACCAAACTAAGAAGACTTTATCTGAGAATGAAGATAAGATTGATGCTAAGAAGGCTGGTGAATTAACTGTTAAGTGTTCAGAGTTAGAAGAATTAATTGCTTCTGAATCTAAGTCTGCTAAGATGTTAAATAAGAGAGTTGAAGAATTAACTTCATTTGCTCAAACTGTTTTTGCTGATATTTACAACCAAGAAGCTGGAGCTGCTCCTGCTGCTGGTGCTGATACAACTAAAGATGGTGAAACTGTTGTTGATGTTGAAGCTGAAGAGAAATCAGAAGAAACTAAAAAGGAATAAATTTCCTTTTTTATTTTTTAAAAAAAAATACACCAAATTACTAGTTTAGGTTTTTGACTTCCTAAATTAAAATTATTTCTACAAAATCAAGAAATTTACTTTAAAGAATTTCTAAGTATTTGTTAAAATCAAAGATATTTTATAAAGAAGTTATATATTTGTTTTATTTTAATTTTATAACTTTATCAAAATCAGTTCTATTTTTATTTTGTTCATATAAGTTTTTTAAATTTTCAATTAATTTTTTTAAAAAGTCAGGTTCTTGAATTTCTTTTTTGAATTCTGCCCAATGTTCAATTTCAACAAATATTGGTGGATCTTTTGCAAATTTTATTTTGGTAAATTTTTCTTGATTAAATAATTTATTTCCAAAGTCTTGGATAGGTCTAAATTTTGGTGTTCCAATAATATTTACTCTATAATACTCTTTGTTTCTCATTTTTTCAATTGTTTTTAATAATGAGAATTTATTTACTTCTCTTTTTAGTTTATCTTCAAAATCATATAGTCCGAATTTTTCTAGTGGAATGTCATTAGAATTTAATTTTAAACTTAGTATTAATTTTTCACCTTTAAATTTGAAAATTCCTAGTAGTTTATTATTTTGATAAATTAATATCCCTTTATGATAATAATGAGATTTAGTATCAAACATTTTAGTAAATAGGTATTCTGTTACCATACATCTTTCTTTTATGAATTCATTTTTTGAAATATTAGTTTGTGTATTTTGTAATATGTTTTCCCTATCTTTTAACGCATTTAGAAGTTGGTTATTTAATGAGTGATTTATTTTTAAATCTTGTAATATTTTGATTACAAGTTTAATTATTTGATTTGTTTGTTTTAGGTTTTTTTCATCTTTATTTGTTAAAATTAATTTTTTATTTAAATATTCAAGTTCAATAATTATATCATATTCATTTTTAATTATAATTTGATGTGATGTAAGTTCAATTTTATATGGTTTGGAAAAATGTTTTTTTAATTCTTCGAAAACAGGCCCGAGTGTTTGGAGTCTATATTCAACTAAATTTTGAGGATTGATTAAATCGTTGTTTCTTTGATTTAAATATTTTTTTAATTCTTCCATTATTATATTATTTTTAAGTAAATTTTATTTTTAATTATTTGTCATTTGGAGATTTTATTTTAGTAATATGTTAAGTTTGAAACTGGAATTTAACTCCTTAAAAGTTAAGTTTTTTAAAGGGTTTGAGACTATTCTTACTCTGATGAGTGCTATAAAATTAAATACTACAAATACTGTAGAACAAACTTCAAATTTAAGAGGTTTAGAGAAGATTGTTGATATGTCATTTGGTATCTCAAATAGACATATTCACTTAACAACTGGAGATTATGCAGTCTTAACTGGGAAGAGTGAAATGGATGTTGTAAAGGAAGTTAGACAACCAGGACAATTTGTAACTTCTGATAAATTTTTTTTAGAGTATAATGGAAAAATTTTACAAGGAAGTAGAGGAAATTCTTATGTTGGATTAATTGGTCCTGCTAGAGGGGAATCACAAGTTGAATTGTTAGAAAATGATTGTGAACAGTTAGATATTTATAATCCTCAAACTAGAATGTCTGGAGATTTATCTGGGACACATGGAATTAAAATAATTGAAGCTAATTCAGGAAATTATGTAACTTTAGATTCTGGTGTAATTATTGCTAAAAATCATATTCATGTGACTCCTGAGACAGCTTTAGAGTATAGTTTAAAGAATGGTGAGAGTTTAACTGTTGGTTTAAATTGCGCGGAAGGAATTAAGTTATTTGAAAATGTTGAAGCAAAGGTTTCACCTTATTTTTTAGATGAAGTTCATATTGATCAACAACAATCTCCTAAGAATTTATTTTCTGATGAGCAACATAATACAGGTTTAGTAGCTACTTTATTTAGATAAATTTACTGAAAATTATTTTTATTTTTCAAAATTTGTTTTTTTATTTTTTTGTAATAAATATTTTAATTTTTAATTGAAATATTGTAAATTTTTATTCTGTTTTGTTGAAAAATGAATACTCAAATATATAAAGTTAGTTCTTTATTTTTGAGTATGGATGTTTTGAGTTATCTTGCTTTAATTGCAGGAATTATTTTTATTGGGTTTATTTCTGAAATTTTTTTTAAAAGGTTTAGTTTTCCTGATGTTTTATTATTAAGTTTGGTTGGAATTGGGCTTGGAAGTTTTTTAAAAGTTTCAGATCCAAAAGCATTTGGGGCTGGAGCTGAGATTTTTTCTACTTTTGCGTTAATTTTTATTTTATTTCAAGGAGCAACTAATATTAATTTTAAAACACTTGTTAAAAATTTACCTTCAACTTTGAAACTTACAACTTTAAGTTTTGTTTTAACAACTTTAACTCTTGCTGGAATTAGTTATTTATTTTTGGGAGATATTTTAATGTCTTTATTAATTGGTTTAATTTTGAGTGGAACTAGTTCAGCGGTTGTTATTCCTTTAGTTACAAATGTTGAGATTAAAAATAAGTATGGATTGGTTTTAACTTTAGAATCAGCGATATCAGATGTTTTGTGTATTTTGGGAACTTTAACTATTATTGAAGTTATTAAAACTGGAAATATTGTAGCTTCACAAATATTTCAAGGAATTTTAAGTTCTTTTTCTTTAGCTTTACTTGTTGGAGCTGTTTTTGGGATTGGATGGATTTTATTGTTTAGAAAGTATGAATATTTAAATGATTTTTATATGTTAACTATTGCTTTTTTATTAGGTGTTTATGTTTTTGTAGAAGGTCCATTTATTTCAGCTTCAGGTCCAATTGCTGTTTTGGCATTTGGTTTAGTTTTAGGGAATTCTAAGAGTATATTCTCGATGATTGATGGTGAGGATAGTGAATCTGAATTAAAGAATAAAAAAGTTAAACCTAAAGCTTTAAAGTCTTCAAAAGCTATAAAAACTAAGATTGTTTCTGAGGATGACCATATTTTAAAAAATGCTTTAACTTCAAATGCTAAGAATTTTTATCATGAAGTTTCTTTTTTTGTGAAAACATTTTTTTTTGTGTATTTGGGAATGTTGATTGATTTAACAAATTTAGAAATTTTTGTTTTTGGATTAATTTTAACGATTGGAGCGTTTTTAGTTAGACCAATTTGTGTATATTTTGCTTTTAAAAATACAAATATTGAAAATAGAGAAAAAACTATTTTAGAGGTTTTAATTCCTAAAGGGCTAGCTGCAGCTGTATTATCAGGAATTGTGATTCAAGAAGGGATTGTAACGATTAGGTCAGGAGATTTTATTAATATGATTTTGTCTGTAGTTTTAATTTCTATAATATTGAGTTCAATATTGATTTTTTTAGCAGATAAGGGATTATTTAAAGGATTTTATAGATTTTTTAGTAAATCTGAGTAGGTTATGATTGTTACTTTAATTGACAACATTTATAAAGTGAATTGGATTTATTTATAGTATGAAGAGAGTAGGTGGAGCAAGAAGAAAATCTAGATATAAGATGAAGAAATCTATTTCAGAAAAAGGTAAATTACATATTAAGCGTTTTTTACAAAAGTATGAAGTAGGAGATAGAGTATTATTAAAAGCTTATCCAAGTCACCAAGGTGGAATATTTTGTTTAAGATTTCATGGGAAGATTGGAGAAGTTGTTGGAAAACAAGGAACATGTTACAAGGTAGCTATTAAGGACTTCAAGAAAGCGAAGGAATGTTTAGTACACCCAGTTCATTTATTAAAGGCGTAAATTTTCCCTTTAATTTTTGACACAATAATTATTTATAGAAATATAAATAATTTTATTTTATTATATATTAAAAAATGTCAAACTACGAAATTATTTCAAAAGAACCTATTTCTAATGCAGAAGTTTTTGAAGCAATCGAAAAGAGAGCTCAAGACGAAGAAGTTGAATTAACTTATAGAGAAGAAAAGACTCTAGAATACATTAAAAAGTTTAATCCAATGTCTGTTGAAGATTTTAATAGTAAAGTTGAAGCTATTGAAGCTTTAGAGATTCCTAGATTAGGAAGTGAACAAATCATTAGAATTGTAGAGTTAAATCCTAAAACTGGAACTGAGTTAAGAGCAATTGTTTCACATTCAGGAGTAATTTTAGTAGATGAAAATGTTACTAGAGTATTAGAAGTTTTATAATAATTTAATTTATTAAATTATTCAAATTTTATTTTGTAAAGAAGAGTAGAGTATTATAGTGTTTTTTCTAAAATATACAAGTTAAGTTTATATAGTAAGTTATACATATTTTAATATAAGAGGTTTTTAAAGATGATGAATAATAATAAATCAGAAAAAGTACAAATTAAGGAAGAATATGCAATTGTATTAGATGTTGTGTTAGAGAATCAAAACTCATTTTCCGATAATGAGGTTGCTCAAGCAATTGGTACAACTGGATATACTTTATTAGAACTGGTTCCAAAGAGAGGAGTAATTTTAAAAACAGGTCAAAAAGTATATTTAGGAGATGGGAAGAGAGATGAAATCCAATATATTAAAAAATCATTAAAAAAATCAGATTTATCTAATGATGCAAGTTTAGAGTTAGAATTTGCTGTTGCAGAAATTGTAAAGGAAAAGGAAGCTGAATTTGTTAATTTTTTTAATAGAGCTGGACCTATTACAATTAGAAAACATTCATTAGAATTAGTTGGAGGAGTTGGTAAAAAACATTTATCTGATTTAATGTGGGAGAGGGATAAAAAACCATTTGAAAGTTTTGAAGATATTACGACTAGATGTCCATTTTTATCACACCCAGCACAAGCAGTTTCTAAAAGAATTATGGATGAAATTGCTGGAAAGGACGATTTTAAGTTCTTTACACACAACATATAATTTCGATTTTAATCGGAATTTTAATTTTTTAAGTTTAAATAATAATTATAGAATAAATTTTCTACAAATACATAAGTTTAGTTATTCAGATTTTTTTAGTTCTTTTGTAGGAGTATTTGTGTTAGGTTCAGGTTTTTTAGTTTGTTTTTTCTTTTCAGTTTTTTTTTTATTTTTTTCAAATTCTTTTTTCATTTCATCTCGTTTTAGTTTTACAAAAACATAATGTAATGGATTTTTAATTGTTGTTCCACTAAATTTTCTTTGATCTTGTTGAATAATTTCAGTTGGAACTCCAATTGCTGAATAAAAATTAGCACTTGAAAAGTTAGGAGGAGAAATTGGTTTTTCTTTTACTTTAAACCAGGAAACTTGTGCTCCAATATATTGTTTTTTTAGTGGGTCTTCTTGAATTTTATTCCATTCATCAATCATTTTATCGATTGTTGTCCAATCCCATTTAATTGATGTTAAAAAGGTAATTAATACAAATAATGCACGTTTTCTCCCATCTTGAAAATTTGTTTTTAAAATATATGAAATTGATTTTGGAAAATCGTCTAATGTTACTTCTTGGTCAATTTCAAATTCTACTACTGATCCTCCAAGTGATTGTAATTTACCTTCTCTATCTTTTCTTTTGGATTGATGTTCTTTTACAATTTCTTCATAGTCAATATTTCCTTCCAAATTTTCATATACTTTAACTAATAATTTATTCCCATCTTTACCGTATGCTGGATTATATGATAAAAATTCAAATTCAGTGTAATCTTCAGGTTTAACTTTTTCAGGAAGGGCATCTTCACGTTCAAATGTTGATATTTTGTCGTTTGGTAATGGAATTGATACAAGTCCAGATTTTTCATTTAGTGAGTAAGGCATTCTAAAAAGGTGTCTTGATGTAATTAAAATTGTGTCAATATCAATTACTTTCATATAATCAAATAATCCTGTTTTTTCATCAAATTCTAATTCATTTAGAGGAATATTATATTTATTTGAAATTTTAGTAATTGCTTCAATTCCACCCCCATCAAATTCTAAAATAGATTTACAAATTTTTTCTTTTAGTTCTTGAAGCATATATAACACAGTTCTTTTAGCAACATCTGGAAATAATAATCTTGATTCATTAATTCCATCAACTAATCCAAAACAATCTTTTGAAAAAGCTTCAAATGGAACTCCTATATGAAACCCTTTATTTCCTGAAAATTTTGTTGTAACATTTTTTACTCCAATATCGTCAAAAAAGTCAATAATAATTTTTCCTAAAAGTCTTGAATATTTGTAGTCCACACCATCTAAATCTAAAATTAAGTCCCAACCTACACGATTATTATCCCTATCTTCAATTCTTTTTTCAGTTCCTAGTAATAATGCGTTTGCCCATCGTTCTTCTGAACAATGAAATGAAAAAATCCCTTTATCTACTAATGCCTTTACATCGGACAAATATTCAATTACATCTGGTCTTTTTCCAAAGTATCCATCAAACATTACACCAATTTCTCTATCTTTAGCAAAACCTAGAATTGCTTTTTGTATTTCAATTCTTGAATAATATTTTTGCGCGATAGATTTATCCATAATAAGATTAAGTGAATAAGATTTATAAGTTTCGCGGTTGTATAAGTTTTATGAAAAAGGAAAGTTATATGTCTTGGGACTCTTATTTTATGTCAATTGCTGTTCTTTCAAGTTTTAGGTCAAAGGATTCTAAGACAAATAATGGAGCAGTTATTGTTGATTCAGATAAAAAAGTTATTGGTGTTGGATATAATGGATTACCTAAAGGGTTTGATGATAATAAAAAACATTTTTGGTCAGATGATGATTCTTCTGCTAAAAATTCTAAGCATTCTTATGTTGTTCATGCTGAAGCGAATGCTATTTATAATAGAAATACTTCAAGAGTTTCTGGTCAAGTTATGTATTGCACTTTATTTCCGTGTAGAGAGTGTGCTAAGGCAATTATTCAAAATAATATTGTAGAAGTAGTTTATTTAAATCATAAACCACACCATAAAGAAATTAATGATGTTGTAAAATTAATGTTTAAAGAAGCTGGTGTAAAGTTAAGAGATTTTGGTAAATTAAAGATTAAGGATAAGGAATTTATTGATAATTTAGTTAAGTTAGGGGAAAGTAAGTATTAATATTTTTTAATTTAAAAAATTTAAAATTATAAAATTTAAATTAAAGTTTATTAAATTAAATCTTTTGAAGTTCCATCTTCTTTTACTTCAAAAACATGAATACAATTCACAGGGCAAGATTCTGCAGCATCTAAGTTTGCTTCAAAGTCTTCTGTTATTGGATTTTTGTTTGTTCCTAAACTTTGATTCCCTATTTCATCTTCTGTGTGTCCTTCTAAGTTAGATTTCCCATCTGATGCCATAGTCCAGTATTTTGGACAAACACTCGCGCAAGCTGAACATCCGATACAAATATCTCTATCGTGTTCAATTTTATATTTTTTAATTTCGTTACTCATATTTTTATTAGTTAAGTTATTTTTTTAAAGGTATTGTTTTGTAAGATTTATAGTTAATTATGGCAGAGTTTCAAAAATCTCATTTTCAATTTTAATTCCATAATCAGTTTGAATTATAACTGGATAAATTGTATTTAATGATAAAGAATCTTGACAATTATTGATTGTTACATCAAAAGTTCCAAGTCCTATATTATCTATTGGTAAATCGCATGAAACTCCATCAATTTTAATTGAATTTAATTTTAAGTTGTCTATAAAGGTATTTTTTATAGTAATTGTTGAACCGGAAATTTTTCTTATTTCTAATTTTTGTTCAAAATTTTCTAGTTCTTGAGTTATTTTTAAATCGTTAGTTGTTGATTCAAAGTAATTTGAAATCATTATGAAAATATAACTTGACATTAATAATAATAATATTAAAACTAAAATTGTTGATATTGCTTTTTTTGATTTAAAAAAAGTATTAGATTTAATTAAATTAAATTTATTCGTTGAATCCACTTTCTAGTATTTTTTGAGCAACTTCAATACCACCAGTTTTTGAAATTTCTCCATTTTTTAATACTACAACAGAGTCAGGTTTTATATATTCTAATATTTTATTATAGTGAGTAATTATTAAAACCCCCATTTTTCTTTTTGCTAAGATTTTATTTAACATTTCAGATACAAGTTTAATACCGTCAACATCTAATCCAGAATCAATTTCATCTAGAATAACATATTTTGGTTCAAATAACATTAATTGAAGTAATTCTGCTCTTTTTTTTTCTCCACCTGAAAAACCTGAATTTACAAATCTTCCACGAAATTTAGCATCTAATCCTAATTCTTCCATATTTGATTTTAATAATTTCATAAATTCATTTAATTGAATGTTTGTATTATTTAAGGAATTATAACTTGTTCTTAGAAAGTTTGTCATAGTTACACCTGAAATTTCAACTGGATTTTGAAAACTCATAAACAAACCTTTTTTTGCTTTTTCATTTGTTTCTAAATCTGTAATATCTTCTCCATCTAGAACAATATTTCCAGAAGTTACTTCATATTTTGGATTTCCCATTAGAACATTTGAAATTGTTGATTTTCCTGCCCCATTTGGACCCATTAATACTACAACTTTCCCTGATTCAATTTCAAAATTAATATTTTTAAGAATTTGTGAATCATTAATATTACAACTAATATTTTTAATTTCTAATTTATTTGACATAATTATAGAAATTTTTCTTTGTTTATAAAAATTGTTAACTTTCAGTATATTTTTATAGTAGAGATAATTTTTTATTAATATGACAAAGTTAGAAATTTATTCAATGGATGATGAATTAATCAAAATTATTGAAGTTACTAAAGAAAATTCATATAATAAAAGGTTAAGAATGGATAAAACTATTTTAGATTTTTTATTAGATAGTGAAATTAAAATGCCTTATGGGTGCATGGGAGGAAGTTGTGGAGCTTGTATTGTTGAAATTTTATCAGGACATGAGTTTATTGATAGAGAAGGAAGTCATAAAATTGTTTTAAAGTCAATTGGTGAAAATGATGCTTTAACATGTATTGCAACAGTTAAAGAATTTAATCCTGAAAATATTGTTAAATTAAAATTAAAATTTAAGGCTGATTTTACAATCAGATAAAATAAATTATAATTTTTTAATTTCGAACATTCAGACAATGTCTAAATTCTGAAAATGAATTTTTAAGGAATTTTTATACTAAGTAGAAAAATACTTTACAAAAAGTAAAAAATTATAATTTTTTAATTTTTTCGTTTAAACTTGATAAACTTTCAAGTTCAAATGTATCTCCTTTTTTCTCTTTTGGATTTAATTGTTTATCAATTTTATTATCATAAGTATAATGAGTAGTTAATTTTTTTTCTGGAACTTGAGTTTCTACTTTTTGAGTTGATTCAATATTTGATTTTTTAAGTGGACTTACTAAGGTAGAACTTGATTCTCCAACAGCTTTTGGATGGACAAAGTAATTTTTTATTCCTAAAGTTAATTGAGAATATACACCATATAAAAAGCGTTTTTTTGAAAAAGATTCTAAAACAAAATTAATTAGTAAAAAGATTACACTATAACTTGCAATTAATAATAATTCAAATTTCATTTGAGATATACTTACATCAAATAATAAAAATTTTCTAATCATACCTTCACCTAATAAAAATGGATTATTTATTGCAATTTTTGCAACTGAATGAGATAAAGCTTCAATTGGTAAAATTTTTCCTGAAGCAGTTAAAAATCCCAAGATTACTAAAAATGTTAAAATAACATTGCTGGATTCATTTTTAGTTAGATAACCAATTAACATTCCAACTAAAACAAAAATTGAAATTACTGGTAAAACCATTGCAATTAAAGTTAAAAATGAAATGTAGTCAGTAGATTTTAAAAACCAGAAATGATATAATGAAATAATTAATGTTGCTTGTAAAAATACAATTGAACATAAAGAAATAAAATCACCTAATAAAAAGTTTAATGCTGAATTTTTACTCATAAAATTTCTAAAATGAGCTTTATTTTTTCTTTCAGTTAAAATAAACATTGAAGACATAATTAAAGAAATTATAAATACTAAACCAACAATTAAACTTGGAAATAATGAAACTAAATGAACTGATGAGTTTGCAACAATATTTTGAGTTTTAATTGATATTGGAGTCATTAAAGTTTTTGCATTTTTTGATTCAAGTGTTAGAATTGATGTTTTAAATTCTTCACCTTTTGAATTTATATTAGTTAATATTGATGTTGAATTATCTAAAGATTTGGAATTTGAATTTAAATTAAATGAAACATCTCCTGAAATATCTCCTGAATCTTTTGCAGCATTACCTAATTTATCTTCAACACCACCAACAATTTTACCAACTTCTTTTAAATAATATGAATTCTTGATTGAATTTAATTTTTTTTCTCCCTCATTACTTTTAATTCTTGAAGATTTAACTAAATCTTCAACATCATCAATATTTGAATTAGATGAATTTAAATCATCCAATTTAGTTAAAGCCTCAGTTAATTTAACATCAGTTAGATTTAAAGCTTTTAAACCTGCTAAAGACATAGAAGCTATTGAAGAGTTTAAACTATTAAATTTAGAAGTTAATTCGTCAACTCCTAAAGTTTTTGTATCAAATAATTCACTAAATTTATTAGTTTGAATTTTAATTTGAGAATTTGAATTTTTTAAATTTTCATTTAAATTTTTTATTTTAGTTATTTCTAAATTAGTATAATCTACTAATTGTTCGGATTGATTTATAATAGATAATAATTTTTTAGTATTTTCAATTTGAACTTGATTTGAAATTTTTGTAATTTGATCAGTGATCAAATTTTCAGTTATGGCTACAATATCACCTCTTGAAGTATCTAATTTTAATATCAAATCATTATTTAATTTATCATTGATAGAAAAATCCTTTGGTAAAAATATACATCCGTGAATCAAACCAGATTTAATAGCAGTTTCACAATTAAGTTGAGTATCATAATTAAATATTGAAAAATCTGATTTTTCTAGTTCAGATTTAAAAAATAAATTGAAATCGGAATTGTCTGGGGAATGAACTCCTAAATTAATTGCAAAAGAATTTGAATTAAAATAAAAAAACCCAATTAAAAAAGTTAATATGATTGGACCAAGTAATAAAATAAATAATGAAAATTTATTTCTTAATAATACTTTATAATTTTTTTTTATAATTTGAAATATTTTTCTCATTTTAATTCCCTCCTATTTAATTTATTTTGATATTGAGATTTAAATGTTGCATCATTGTTCATAACTTCAAGATATGAATTAGAAATAATTGCAACCCTATCTGAAATTTGAATAACTTCATCAATATAATGAGATACAAAAATAATTGTCATCCCTAATTTATTAATTTCTTGAATGTATTCTAATAACTCATCTCGAAGTTGAAAATCTAAATTTGCCGTTGGTTCATCTAAAATTAAAATTCTTGGATTGTGAATGATTGAACACGCTATATCTAATCTTTTTTTCATCCCTTCAGATAATGATGAGCTAACATTACTTTCAACCCCTGTTAAATTTAAAATATGTAAAATATCAAAAATTCTATCATCTAATTCATTTTTTGGAACTGATAATAATGTTCCAAAATATTTTAAGTTATCATAAACAGTCAGATTTGGATAAAATGATGGTTCTTGTGATGCAAATCCAAATAATGAACGAACAGCTTCAGATTCTCTTAAACCTGAAAAAATTAATTTTTTACAAGTTCCAGACACACAAGTAATTTTTCCTGAATCTTGTTTTTGATATCCACATAATATAGATAGTAATGTAGATTTTCCACATCCAGATAAACCAAAAATTGAAATTATTTCCCCTTCTAAAATCTCAAAAGAAATATTTTCTAAGATATGTTTATCACCAAAAGATTTAGAAATATTTTCAATTTTTAATAGAGGAATTTTATTTGGGGATGTTGACATAATAATAATAAATCTCAAATTATTTAATATATGTTGTTACCACTTTAAATATAGTTTTTTAAAAGAAAAAAAATCAACTAAAAAATAAATAAAAATTGTATTTATAATTATTTTAAATATAGTAATTTAAAAAAGAAATTCTCCTTTGTCAAATTCTTTTTTTATTTGTTTTAAACATTTAATTATATAATCAATTTCAGATAGAGTATTATAAAAATAAAAACTTATTCTTGATGTTGCTACAACTCCTAAAACATTATTTGTTAGTGGCATAGCACAATGATGTCCACCACGAACTGCAATCCCAGACCTATCTAAAATTGTTGAAATATCATGAGAATGAACACCATCAATTGTAAAGGAGAAAACCCCCGATTTTTTTGAAATACTTTTTGGACCATAAAATGTAAATCCATGATTTTTTTCTAATTCTTTAACTTGTGAGAGAAAATATTTTGTTAAGATTTTATCATAATTTTCAACATTTTTCATCCCAATATTTGTTAAGTAGTCGATTGTTTTTCCAAAAGCAATTGTGTCAGCAATATTTGGCGTTCCAGCTTCAAAACAATAAGGAATTTTATTAAAACTTGATTTTTCAAATTCAACTTCTAAAATCATATCTCCACCAAATGTAGAAGGTGTTAGTTTTTTTAATGAATCAAATTTTCCATAAACAATTCCAATTCCAGTAGGACCACACATTTTGTGGGCTGAGAATACAAAAAAATCACAATCTAATTTTTTTACATCAATTGGCATATGTCCAATACTTTGAGCTCCATCAATAATTGTTAAACAATTTTCATTTTTTGATTTTGCTAATTGAATTATTTTTTTAACTGGATTAATTGTTCCTAATACATTTGAAATATGGGTTAATGATACGATTTTAGTATTTTTATTTATAACTTTTTTTGCGTGTTCTAAATCTAATTCTCCAGTTTCTAAAACATTAATGAATTTTAATTTTGCACCAGTTTTCTTTGCTAATTGTTGCCAAGTAACAAGATTTGCATGATGCTCCATTTGCGTTGTTACAATTTCATCAAAGTGTGTTAATTTGCCAGATAATCCATTTGCGATTAAATTTAGACCTTGTGTTGTTCCAGTTGTGAAAATAATTTCTTCTGTTTTTGAATTAATAAAGTTAGCAACTTTTTTCCTAACTGATTCGTATTCATTTGTTGCTTTTTCAGATAGAGTATGTAATCCTCTATGAACATTTGAATTATAGGTTGTATAATATTCAACTAATGAATCAATCATAATTTGAGGTTTTTGAGTTGTAGCACCATTATCGGTGTATACTAAATTTTTATTGTTTACTTTTTGATTTAAAATTGGAAAATCTTTTCTGATTTTTTTAAAATATTTAATTAATTGGTCACCAGACATTTTTTTATTCATATATAAAAAAATATTTTTTTCTTTATAATTGTTATTCATTATTATTATCAATAATGATTATTCATTAGAATTTAATTTATTTACCAAAATTAAATAATAAATTTTTTCTGAATCTTCACCATAAATTTTATTTGAACTATTATAAATTTCAAAATTTTTTAAAGTAGGATAAATATATTTAAATCTGAAATAATTATCGCCAACTGTCATATATGAAGCGTTAAAATTTTTAAAAATATCTTTAGAGATTTGAGGATTATCTGTAAAGAAATTATCATAAGTTTTAGTTTGAGCTCCAAATTCTTTTAGATAATTTTTATTTGCAACATAATAACCATCATTATCAATTAATGTTAATTGTGAAAAATCTAAACCTTCAAATCTAATTATATCTAAAAAAGGATTTGCAAATACATTTATAATTAAAATTCCCTGCCTAACATTATTTTTATCATAAAGAGGAATCCCATACCTAATACTTGGGATAAAATAAGTTTCATTTAACAAAGTCCTAGTATCTAATTCTAAATATTCAATATTTAAATTTATTTCAGATAAATAAAAATCTCCCTGTGTTAATTTTAATGAATCTTGAAAATATATAGTATCAAATTTATTTTGTAATTTATCTTCTGAAATTATTTCAATCACACCATCACGATTTTCAACTTTTACTTGTTCTAAACCTAACTCATCAATATAACTAATTTGATAAAAATCAGGTTTATTTAACATATACTGTTTTAATTCATTTGCGAGTTTATTTTTAGATTCAATTGAAAAATTACTTGAATCTACTAAATCTCTCATACTATAAAGATTATTTAAAAAAACTAAATCAAGTCCAATATTTTTTTGAAATAATTTAAATTCTAAATATTTATTTTCTAAATTATATTCTAATTCAAATTGCTCATTTAAAATTTCTAATCTATTTAATTTTGATTTAGTAAAATCTAAATAACTAATTGAAAAAAAAGAGATTAATAAGATTATTAATAATAAGAATATATTTAATCTAGATAGTTTCATATAATAACTATTAAATTATCAGATATATATAACTATGGTTGAAATATTGGAGAAAAAAGTTTAATAATTATAATTTTAAATTTAATTCTAAAACTTTTTCTAATTCTTGTTTTTGAGTATTTGATTTAATTAAACTTAATGGCAATCCAAAATAACCTTGAACTATTAATTCAACAACTTGTTTTTTAATAATTCCTCTAGACATCATATAAAATTCGATGTCATCTGAAATTTGGGAAATTGAACACCCATGTGAACAACTAACAACATTATTTTCAACTTCTAAAATTGGTTCAGACCAAATTTTTGATTGTTTGTCTAAAATTAAACCTTTAATATTTAAGTGTCCAGTTGAGTTTTCTGCGTTTGGTTTAATATTAATTACCCCATCACAAAGAACTTTTCCACCATTAATACTTGCACCATTTAATTTTTGATTTGATTCATTTTCTCCATAAATATGTGATACTTCACACCGAATAAAATTTTCCTCATTGTTTGTAAAGTATCCAGTATTTAATTCATATATAGCATTTTTTTCTAAATAAGTTTTTACATAATTAACTCTTGATGATAAAATGAATTGTCCAAAGTTTACAGTTGAGTTTTCTTTTTGATAAATTTGTAAATATTTAAATATCTCTGAATTATTTGATAATTCTGATAAATTTAATTTAACATTTTCTTCTACAATAATTCTAATTAAACAACTTATTTTATTTTGTAAATTTAATAATAAATTTGAATCTGATTTAACTAAAATATTTACAATTCCTGAACCTGAAATTTCTAAAGTTTCATCTTTATTAATCTCAACAAAAGTTTCTGATTCTAATTTTTCTGAAAAAAAGTTATTTTCAAAAAATTTTGTTTTAAATGCTTCAACAGCAGAAAGATTTGTTTCAATTTTATTTTTAGTTTCTAAAGATTTTTCAAATAAATCTTTAATATTATTTAATTCTCTTAACATTGCCATTTTATAATTTAACCTCAACCACTTTAATTAATTTCATTTTAACCAATACTATCCTCCATTTCCATTTCAATTAATTTATTTAATTCAACAGCGTATTCAAATGGTAATTTTTTAATTACATCATTTGCAAATCCACTAACTATCATTTGTTTTGCGTTTTCTTCTGTTAATCCTCTACTCATTAGATAAAAAATTTCATCATCCCCTATTTTTCCGATTTTTGCTTCGTGAATTACTTGAGCAGATTGATTTTCAACTTCCATTACTGGAAAAGTATTTGAGACAGATTTTCCATCAACTAAAAGTGCGTCACATTCAATTGCAGAGATAGCATTTTCTGCTTGTTTACTAACTTTTACGAGACCTCTGTAAGATGAAATTCCACCATCTTTTGAAATTGATTTTGCTTTAATCATAGATTTTGTATTTTTTCCAATATGAATTACTTTAGTTCCAGTGTCTTGGTTTTGTCCTTTTGCTGAAAAAGCAATTCCAATACTATCTGAACTTGAATTGTCTCCAAGGAGCACTGAACATGGATATAACATTGTTCTTCCTGAACCCATGTTTCCATTTAACCATTCAATTTTTCCATTTTTTTGAACAATTGCCCTTTTTGTATTTAAATTATAAGTATTTTTTGACCAATTTTCAATACTTGAATAAACCATTTTTGCACCTTCACCAACAAATAATTCAACACATCCTGCATGTAAGGAGGATTCTGCGTATCTTGGTGATGAACATCCTTCAATGTAGTGAATTTCAGAATTTTTATCAGCAATAATTAATGTATGTTCAAATTGTCCACCTTTTGAAGCATTCATTCTAAAATATGCTTGCAGAGGAATATCAACAGTTACACCTTCTGGCACATAAATAAACGTTCCACCTGACCAAACTGCTGCGTGAAGCATTGAGAATTTATGATCGGAGATTGGAACGCAATTAGTCATAAAATGTTTTTTTACTAAATTTGGATATTTTTGAATTGCTGTGTCCATATCTTCAAAAATTACACCTTTATCTTCCCATTCTTTCTTTAAATTGTGATAAACTGTGTTTGAGTCGTATTGTCCACCAACTCCTGCTAAAGACTCTCTTTCTGCCTCAGGAATACCTAATTTTTCAAATGTTTGTTTAATATCTTCTGGAACATCGTCCCAAGTTCTAGAATTTTCAGCATCTGGATCAACATAATAAATAATTTCATCCAAATCTAAACCAATTAAATCTGGCCCCCAATTTAGTTGAGCATTTAGAAAAGCTTTATATGCTCTTAATCTTTTATTTAACATCCATTCAGGTTCATTTTTATCTGACGAAATTTTTCTAACTAATTCTTCAGTTAATCCTGGTTTTGCAATATATCTTGATTTAGAATTAGGATTAAAATCATCATACCTACTTCTATCAATTTCAAAGTTTTTTATTTCTTCATCCATGTTATAGTCTATGTATAAAAAACGAATTTATTTCGTAATTTATAATGCTAATAGTATAAGTATGATAGTTTATAGTTATTTATAAAGATACTTAACAATTAGAAGATAAATAGATTAGGTAAATATTTTAGGATTAAAAATAAAAATATAAAACAAATTTATTTAAATAAATTATTTGAAAAAATATTATGGAAATAAATTCAACACAAATTATTTTTGGATTAGTTATTTTAGTTATTTTATCTTTTTTTGCTGGTAAGTCAATTGGTAAAAGGGTTATGTATGAACTAATGGAGAAAACAATTGCTAAAGAGAGAAAAGATGCTGTGGCAAAGTCTCGTTCAGTTTTAAAAGGTCATATTACTGAACAATTAAGCCCTTTTGCAGAAGATTTTCCAGTAAAAGCTAGTGAGTGTAGGTTTTTAGGAGCACCTACAGATTTTATTTGTTTTACTGGATTAGATGAACAAAATGTTACAGAAATTGTATTTATTGAAGTAAAATCTGGAAATGCTAAAATGAATAAAACTGAGAGAAGTATTGCGGATGCTGTTAGAAATAAAAGAGTTAAGTTTATTGAATATAGACAATAAATTAGAACTATAAATTAGAACTATAATTTAAAATTATTAAAAATAAAATATAAAATTAAAATGAAACAATTAATTGGAAAATATAAACATTATAAAGGAAAAGAGTATGAAGTTTTGCATATAGGATTATATGAAGATAGTTTGAAAAAATGTGTGGTATATAAAGCTCTATATGAAATAAATGAATTTGGTGAAGAATTTAAAGATGAACCAATTTTTGTTCGAGAATTTGAGAATTTTTTTAGTGAGTTAGAAATAAATGGGAAAATCGTTAAAAGATTTACCAAATTATAATTTCATATAAAATAAAAAAGATTACTTTAAAGTAATCCAGTATCCATTTTTGTTCTATTTCTTTCTAAAAATCCATAGAATGATTTATGAGATGCTCCATCAATTAACATATCTAATGCCTCATGAACTAACATAATATTCTCGTAAGGTCCGATAATTGATACAATGTGGTCACCAACAGCAACTGAACATTTTGTAATTTCTTCAATTAATCTTCTTGTTCCTCCCTCTTTACCAATAATTCTACCCATAACAATTTTTAATCTTTTATGGTCTCTAACTCTAGTTTTTACATCAATTGAATCTAAAACAAAATTTTCATCTCTTAATTCTAAAGCAGCTTCTGGAGAATGTCCAAAATTAATTGCGTGAATAATATTTGATAATACAAAATTATCTACTGCTTCACCATTTTGAACTACAACTTCACCAGTATTTGAGTTAATATCTAATTTACATTTAAATAACTCTTCAAACTGTTTTTTTTGACTTCCTTGTTTTCCAATAAAAACAGGTATTCTGTCTTTTTCTAAAAAATATCTATCTGTTCCTAACATTTCATCCATTTTTATATTAATTTTATTATCTATATGATAATTACTATAATAAAAATAAGTTGAAATCGTTTAAAAACTTGTTTATGAATTTAAGTGTAGAAAAATAGTATAATTATTTATTAAAAGAAAATAATATAGAAAAAATATGTGTAAATCTTAAAAAGATTTACCTTTGAATATGTTCGATAGTAATATCTGTTGAGATTCTATCAAAATATTCGTAATCTAAAGTAATTGAGATTGGTTTTTCAAATTCATCTTGACCTGATGTATCTTGTGAACAAATAACAGTATATCTGTTATCATATAATGTAACTGAATTAGAATTTGAACTTGAACCTTCACAGTTTAAGTTTGATAATCCTGTATTTACAGTATATTTAACAATATTTTGTTTTGCTCTAGCTTCAGATGAAGTTTGTAAGTTCCCATTAATTCTACAATCTGAACCAATTGAACCAGATTCATATAATGTTGAAGTTACAACAGCTGGTTTGTGAACAATATCAAATTGAAAATCAACTTTACTTGTTCCAGATGGATATTGTTTAACATTTTCAATTAATAATGGTCCACCTGAACTTGCAACATTTCTATCACTTTGAAGGTCACAAATTTTTAAATCTTCATCAACATATGAGGAAGTATCTCCGCTAACACATAAGTTAGTAGATGCTCTTGTTTGATAAGGGTAACAAATGTTTGCGATTAATTTTTCAGATGTTGAACCTAAAACCTCGCCACTATATTTTAAATTTGAGAATAATACAAATTGAGTTCTACCTTCAATTGTGTTTGCTCCTTGAACTTTAAATCCATTTAATTGAGGAATTGTTTTTGATGAATCTTGTAAATTGTAAACTGATTTATCAATTCCAGCCAAACTTACATATCCTGAATTTTCAGCAATGTCGAATTCTCCTTCATTTTTAACAAGTAATCTAACATTAAATGGTTGAATTCCTTGATCTTTTACTGATTGTGGTGGTGCATCTTTTTCAAATGAAAAAGTTAATCCACTTGAACCTCCATTAAATGAAGATGCTGGATTAAATCCATTTGATTTCCCACCTGAACTTGAACTAGTAGAACATCCAGCAAATAATAATGCTGAAGCTACTAGGACAATTGAACTAATTTTTTTTAATTTCATTTTTATTTTTAATTAATATTTAATATTATACATTTAATATTATATAAATGTTTAGTCGTCTTTTCCTACATAATAGAAAAATAAACCAAATACGATAATCATATATAATAATGGGTCTGTGAAGAATTCTTCAATTCCTCCCCCGGAACCTCCAAAACCTCCCCATCCAAATCCTCTTGCAAAGTAGTATACTACAATTAATAATCCTACTCCACCTAAAGCTAGGCGAATAATTTTTTGGTCTTTTTCATCATCACCTAAAATTTTCATTAAATCTACACCTAACATTGCTGCTACAAGATATAATGCTAAAATTCCAACTGAAAATGCTGTAACTCCTGGAAATAATGAAATCATTAAATCTCCAAGACTACATCCTCCATCTAGTGCGTGACCACCACCGTATATACCACAAGAACTTTCATCTGAGATTGGGAATGCAATTGCGAAAAGTGAAAATACTAGTGCGATAATTACTTTTGCTGCTTTTTTATCTTTGAATAAATCTACTTTACCTAAAACTGCAAAAATTACAGTATAGACAATTAGAAATGGAAAGACGTATGCAAACCAATCGTTTTGTTCAAGGTTGAAGAGAAAACTGCTAAAGTCTACCTCATCTAACCAATTACTTATTGAAGCCATATGATACAAATATTAAATTTTAATTTTATAAAACTTTGTTAAAATAAAAAATAGTTACAGTTCAATTATAGGTTAAAAGTTGAAATAATACTAATTAAAATAATAAAAACTATTTTTCCCAAGATTCATCAGGATATAATTTATTCCATTTTTTTTGATTTGATTGAAATCCTGATTCAGTAATATCTTGGAGTCTAGATTTATAGTCAGGTAATAATTCTCCATTATTTCTATCACGACGGTTTTGAAGAGATTCAGCTTGTTCTTGTAAGTCCCTTTTTAGTAAAAATTTTTTATCTTTGTCTGAGTTTAACCAACTTAGTAAAAATATTACAATAATGAATATAAACATAGCTGGGTCAATAAAATAATTTAATATAAATTCATCTCCGCCATCGGCAATAAATGTTCCTGTAACTATTAATAATACAATTCCCCAACCTTGCATATCAATTAAAAAGAAAACAATTGCTAAAATTATAAATATTACTGAGATTACTACATTTGCAAGTCCAACTTCATCAAAAGGATTATAATCCCACATTCCAAATGCTATCCCAACATAAAAAATAACTAATCCAAGTGAAATTCCTGCTATTGTTAAAACTCCGAATGAAGATTTTCTTTTATCAAATGCACCACTGAAAAAATTTTTTCCAATCATTCCTCCAAGAACATATAGAGATAGTATAACTATTGAAATTGAGGAAATATTTGGAAACATAATCATTAATAATTTTCCAATAGTATATCCTGAAGGGAGTTGGAAATATATTGAGAATAATGAGACTGAAAATGAAATAATAAAAACTGCGGCTTTATTTACAATTGAATCTTTTTGAAATAATGAAATTTTTTTAGAACTTAATACAGTATAAAAAACTGCATAAATTAAAAGAAATGGGAATAAATATTCATAGTATTGACCTGAAACTAATGATGTTAAAAATTCTTTTGGTTGGAATTCATAAAACAATTCAGTAATACTTGTCATAAAAATTTAGTGTAATTAGAATTTATAAATATGTGTAATTTTTATTTTAGAAAAAATATATAATTTTTGTTAAAATTATATACGAATAATTTATTTAATAAATATTAAATAATTATTTTTTAGATTTTGTTACTTTTTTTTTAGTTGCTGGTTTTTTCATTAAATTATCTTCAATATCGTGAAGAATTCTTTCTTCATCCATTAAAGTTTTTCTAACTAATTTCTCAATATTTGTATCAATACTTCTAATGTATCTTTGTGTTGAGATTACTTGTTTCAATGAGTAGATTAAAACTAACATCATTGCTAAAATTGTCCAAAACATTACGTATAATAAAAAACTTGTACTTTGTTCCATAACTTGATTTTGAATTTAAAGTTTTTAAAGGATTTGTTTTAATTTTTAAGAGATGAAAGATAAATTATTACAAAGATTTAAAATATAAAATGAATAATATTATTATATTAAGGTCTCATAGTCTAGTCTGGATATGACATCACCCTCCTAAGGTGAGGATCGGGAGTTCGAATCTCCCTGGGATCGCTTTTTCTAAATTAATACATAAAACATTTAAGAGTTTTATATTTATTATAAATTAATATTTTATGAAAAAATAAAATCCAATAAATGTTAATATGACTAAAGCTGATACGTGCGGGGCTCCAGCAATAATATCATTTTCCTGCATTAGCCCAAATAAAAATCCTGATAAGATTGATAATTCATAAGATAATAAAATCAATAATGATAAATAAATTAAAGTTTTAGGATCAGTTGTTGCTGGACCTCCCGCATCAATTAACGTATCATTTATTACTCCACTTTGAGGTGCTACAGCTGAACCTAAACTTAAAAATAATGAATTATATATTAAGATAATAATTAATAGAAAAATCATAAATGAAATATATCCAGTAAATGTATTTGAGGATAAATCTGCTGCTCTTTCTTTTTTTCTTAATATTTCTGTTGAAATTTTATTTGATAATTCTCTTAAAATCTTTTCAGCGTGTCCTCCAACATTTCTAGCTTCAATTACTAAACGAAAATCTCTTGTTAAGTCTGAACTTCCAACATTTTTAGCAAATTCTAATAATGCAATATCAAAATTAATTCCCCATGATAAATGATTTACTAATTTTTTAATATCTTCATTTAAAATCCCATATTCATTATCTGTAGATGCTTTAATTGAAGTTACTAAATCCATTCCTGAATCAACATTATCTACTACATCTCTTAAAAATCTAGGAATACTCGACATTTTAGTTTCAACTCTTTTTGCTTGGACTAATCCAATTAATAGGTATGGTGTAATAAAAATAATAAATGGGAGTGCTAAATAAATATTAATTAATCTAGGTTCAGTCATGTGAGTTAGTGAAAACATTAGAGCCCAAATCATTGAACCAAAACCTAAAAATAATAATACATATTTAATTATTTCTTGAGTTGAATTACTTTTTTCTAGTTTACCATATTTTGTTGTTAAGTCAACTTTTTTATCTTCAATCCCCATAAACCATTTCCAAAATTTAATTAATTTAATTTTAAACTCACTAGGTTGAGAGTTTATTTTTTTAGGTTCAATTGTTTTATTTTGTTTATTTTTGTCCATTTTTATTTTATTATTTTACTTGAGAGATTGGTTCAAGTCTTGAGTATAGAGGTTTTGAATAATAAATTAACATCATAAAACCAATATATGCTAGAGGGAGGAAAAATAATAATATAATAATTGATGAAAATGAATCTGAACCTCCAGTTGCCGGAGTTCCTGATGCTGAAAAATTTACAAGAGATAGAATTGAACTCATTACAGTATAAAAAAGTGGAGCAATTAGTAATAATACTACATAAATTTGTGAATAAATTAATAATGTTTCAATATTTTTTTTTTCGATTGATTCAATTTCTTTGTTTAAATTTTCAAGTTTTCTATCAAAGTATGAATAAATATTCCCTCCAGAATTTGAGATAGTTACCATATCATTTAATAGGTCAGATAATTCTCTAGATGGACAACTCTCCATTGCTTGACGAATTGAGGAGTGAATATCATAACCTAAAAAATCTTTATAGTAAGTGATTCTTTGAAATTCTACTTTGATTTCTTTATAGATTAAAAAATCATCAACAATCTCAATCATTTTTGATAATGAAATTTCTTGAGATAAAATTTTTAGATATGGTAAAATATATACAATAGCTGCATCAATTTCAGCACCTCTTGATTTTGCTAAAACAACAGGATAGTTGTAAAAAAACATACCAACTCCCATAAAAAGTAAAATACCTCCATAAAAAATTCCAAATGCATATAAAGGATTTATTTTTAAAAACATAATTGTTAAAATTGTTGAAAAAATAAGTCCACCAACAATTGTTAGAAAAATTGAAATAAAGTATTCTTCTGGAATCATTTTCAAATTTGCTTTTTTTAAAATGGATTCATATTTGGCATTATAAATATGTTTTTTGAAAAATTTTTTTACTTTGTTAAATTGTAGTAATGGTCTTCCAATATATTTGTATAAAAAATGACAATAAATAGTAATTCCACTATCGCTAAATTCAGATTCAAAAATTTTTTCATTTTTATTACTCATTACCATCTTAGTTTATTTATTATCTCGCTCTAAATGTTTTGTATATTTTTCAACATATTCTAAAATATTTGCAGGGTCTTTGTGATATGCTAAAATAACTTCAGATACATTATCAAATTCTAAGATTTTCTTTTTGTGCATTAAGTCTAAAATTCTTCTACGTTTTTCAATTTCTGCCCAAAGTGCTTCTTCTTTTCCACCTCTTAATTCAATTAGATGAGTTAGAGTTGCAGATGTTTCAGTATAAATATATTCGTCAGTTGCGGCATTGAATTTTACAAATTGATTTGTTGTGAATTTATCTTTTGTTTTATTATAATCGATTACTTCTTCAACAGCAGTTACTCTTCTTACAACATTTCCTTTTACTTTCATTTGTTTTAAAAAGATTACAATATTTAGTTCAGTAATTAATTGAGGAGGTAGATTAATTGGATCAATTACCATACGATTTACTAAGTCATCAAATTTTTCTGCGTGAACAGTTCCCATACCTGCGTGTCCAGTTGCCATTCCTTGAAATAAAATAGCTGCTTCTTGACCACGAATCTCTCCTACAATAATGTAGTCTGGACGCTCTCTTAAGGAGGCTTTTAATAAATCAAACATTGTTACTTGAGATTTATTATCTGTTTCTTTTGATACTAAACTTAACCAGTGTTCGTGTGGAAGATTAATTTCTGGAGTATCTTCGATAGATACAATTTTAGCTGTTGGTGGCACAAATAATGATAGAGCATTTAGAACTGTTGTTTTTCCAGTAGCAGTTCCTCCACTAACTAATATTGATTGTTTGTTTTCAACAGCTAACCATAAATAAGCTAATAAAAATGGAGGGATTGTTCCAAATTCCATTAAGTGGATTGGAGTGAATGGTTCAGCACGGAATTTACGAATTGTATAGTTTGAACCTTTTTCTGAAATTTCTTTTCCATAAATTGCTTCTACACGAGATCCATCAGGAAGAGCACCTTGTAAGATAGGTTTTGATAATGATACTTCTTTGTTTGATTTTTGAGCAAGTTTTACAATAAATGAATTTAATTTTACAATATCAGTATATTTTCTATTTACTTCAAGTGGTCCATATTTTAGATGATTTACAAAAATTGGAACTCCTAAACCATCACAAGATACATCTTCAATATATTTATCATGCATAATTGGTTCTAATATATCAAGTCCTAAAAAGTCACGAACTAAATAGTATGTAATTTTATTAAATTCTTCTTGAGTGAATTTAAGTCTATATTTTGTTGCAAGTTTTCTTGTTCTATCGATAATTAATTCTTTTCCAGAAATTGAAATTTGTTCAGGAGATACTCTATCAAAAACATAAATAAATGCATTTTTTAAATATTCTAATTTATCAATTTCTTCATCAGATAATTCTGGTTCAACAATTTCATATAAAATTTTTTGTGTTTGTTCATCAAATTTAATATTTACAGTCGAGAGACCATATAAATTATAACTATCATCAACTCCACGATAATTAATTGGTTCCCAATCAGACCCAGATTCTTTTAATAATTTATCTGGTAGTTTTGCAAGATTTGCTTTTTTAGAAACATCTTCAGTTTTTCTTTCATAGTTTGTATCTTCTTCAAAGGTTTCAGGATTAATATAATTTTTTGCAATAATATTAATTGGAACATTCCCCATCCCACCTGGAGGAGGATTGTTTAAAAAAGGTTGAGGAGCTTGTTGAGGATATTGAGGTGGTTGATTATTTACAAATTCATTTGAGTTATTTTGGGAATTTGGAATTTGAGATGGGGCTTGTTGAGGAGAGTATTGAGGTTGAGGTGGTTGATTTTGTAAATTGTCAGTATTAGTAGCAATTTTTTTTAGATATTGTTCAGAGTTTGCTGAATTAAAATTTGATCCTCCTGATTGAAAGTTATTTGGTAAATTATCTTCTAAAAGTTCAGGATTTATATTTTGAGTATTTGAAGGATAAATATTATTTTCTGAAACAATTGTATTTGCGTAGTTAGAGGTTCTTAAATTTTGTAAAGTTGAAATTTTAGTTTGAAGAAAATCATCATAATTATCTTTTCTTTCTTTATACATCATCATAGCATTTCGCATAATTTGGTTTACTTTTGCTTTATCCATTTTAACATATATATTGTTTAGAATAATTTATATTTTGAGAATCAAATGAGAACTCAAAATCAAAGTGAGTGAAATTTAATAATGATAAATTTGTAGGTGCTGAAATATTTTTTGTAATTGTTAATTGACAATTATAATAATTATTCTGACAGTCCAAATTTATATAGTTTTCAAAGTTTGAAAATCTTGATTCAATAAATGTCCCATTACTAGTATATCCAATCTTACAAGACTCATAAATTATATCTTCTATAATGATAGAATCGGTAAAATGGACTATATAAGAATTTTGCGTCTCTTGAGAATAAATAAAAACCAAAGATAACATTAAGAGAAAACTTGAGATAATAAATAGTTGTCCTGTTTTGTTTTGTTTTAAAGTTTTCATTTTAGTAACACACTCCAAAAATAATTGTTTTTGTATCAAAAATGGTATTATTGTATGATGAAATAAATGATTTTGTCATAAATTTTCCATTTGTTGAATTACAAGATTTAATGAATTTAGAATCTGTTGAGTTTGATAATTTTAGTTCAAAGTTAGTGTAAGATTTTTCAATATTTAGTAAAATTTGAGTCCAATCTTGAGTTAAAGTTTGTGAAGATAAATTTTCAAGTATTACTTTTTCTCTAAAGTTGTCAGTTTTTGTAAGTGCGGATAAATATGATTGAATATTGTATGAGTAGTAATCGTTTGAGTTAGGTTGAGTGTCAACTGTTAAGTATAAAGCTAATCCACTAAATAGTAATGCAATTAATGAAAATTCAACTATTGCGATTTGAGCAAATTTTGTTTTGTTTAAAAATAATTTATTCATTTTATTTCCATACCTCAATTGAAATTTTATTTATTATATTACTATTTGAAATGTAACATGAGTATGATTGACTTAATGATGTTTTTGGACTTTTAAATCCGAATTGTTTTATTTGAGTATCAGTTAATGGATTTGATAATTTAAAATTAAAATTAAAGTTTTCAATATTATTTAGTGTTTTAATTCCCATGTAACTTGCGTTTGTGTATGTTAAAAGTTTTGTTGAGTTTAATTGATAATTTAAGTTATTATTTGTTAAATCATTTTTAAAATAAATACATAAGTCTTTAGATGATGAAGATAATAATTTTAGTTCATCGTTTGAGTGTGAGTTTTCAAAGTAATTTGTTTGAATTGAATATACCATTGTGAAAAAAATAAAAAATAAAAATCCAGCAAACATTAAGTCAATTTGCATTTGAGCAGATTTATTTAAATTTTGTATCAATTTTATTTCCTCCAATATTTGTAAATATTAATTGATAGTTTCCTGGAGATAGTGATATTAATTCTTTAAATGAATATGGAGAATCTAAGTTTAGTTTAATTACTTCTGAGCCTGAATTTGAATAAAAACATAAGTTATCAAAACAAGTAGTTTCATTTGATTTAAAATCAATTAGTGAAAAGTATTCTATGCTAGAATTTGTGATTTCAAGTATCCCATGTTTTGAGTTTAATGGATATGAGAAAGATGTATCTTCAAAATTTTGTAATTTTTTTAGTTCAATGTTTAATTTTTTAAAATTAATTTCAATGTTATCTCGTTCTAATGATATTTGTTTTTGTTCTATAATATTTGATACGACAAGATAAGCTGATAGAGATAATGCTAATATTAATGAAGTTAATAAAGCAAATGATGTAAGTTCTACAAATGCTTTTTTAGAAGATTTTAATTTAGTATTAAATTTATTATTCATAATTATAATTTATAAATAATATTTATTTAATAAATGTTTAACTTTTGAGTTAATAGTGAATAAAAATAAAAAATTATTTTTGGTAAAATATAATTAAATAATTAGTTAAATAATTTAATTTAATTTTGAAATACAATTACCAGTATTTTTAAAAGTTGTTTTTACAACAGGATTAAATGTATAATCAGAACAAAATGTTACAAGTGATGGAATTGAGTTTTCAATTATTTCTGAGGAAGTTATTATTTCTCCAATAATTGTATTTGAAGTTAAATAAATAGTAATTTTAGGTAAATCTAGTGTTGATTGATAATTTATTGTTGCATTTTCTAAATTTTGAATCGATAAAATTTGACTTCTAAAAGAAATAATTGAATTTAAAAGTTCAGTTTTAGAAATTGAGTTATCAGTTTTAGAAATTGAATTTGAGTAAAATCCATAAGAGAATGTAAGTAATCCTATAATTATTAATATAGTAATTGAAAATGTTATAACGGATACAAATCCAGAATTATTTTGTTTTAATTTTCTCATTTAGAATTAAATTAAAGTTTTAAGTTTAAAAAGATTTTTTTAAACTTAAATAAATTAAAAATAAAGATTATATTTTAAAATATAATATTTATTTTCCTAAAGCTTCAGCTGAAACTAATCCAGATGATGTTTCAATAATTACTGATAATTTTTCACCAGCAACATATCCAGCTGGAGTTCCATCACAATCATATGATTTTACTCCAGGAGTTAAATCAATTGGTGTTGAAGAACCATCAATTAAACAAGAATAAGTCCCATCAATTGAAGTTACTGAAATATCGGATGATTGAACATTGATTTTACCCCTATTTAAAATATAAATAGAACCATTTTGAACTCTTTCAACATTAATTGAAGATCCACCTGATGATGTTTGTAATTCTACATCAGTTAATTGTTTACTTTGAAAAGT
>AYRE01000008.1_pt1 | contig 45667 bp, 48 predicted proteins | sample 183791 | NCBI WGS metagenome assembly AYRE01 (sample SAMN02391470, study PRJNA226580) | bioreactor metagenome | isolation source: day 6 sample from continuous culture bioreactor with low C:N ratio... | place: Germany: Bremen | reverse complement strand
ATGGTAAATAAAACATTATTAGGATTAAGTTTAATAGGAGCACTTTTAGTTAATCCAGTTTTCGCAAAAGAGCCTCTAACTGAGACTCAATTAGAAAATTGTATTTTTTATGATGAAAAAATTGATGAAAAACGAGGAAATATTAATAGATTAGAAGACGCATTAGATGAAATGGATGGAATAATAGATTCATATGATTACAAATTAGGTAGAATTGATTCAGCACTATCTCACACAATTGGATATAAAAGAGATAATTTAATTTACAAATTCAATTCAATTAATGATAAAAGAAATAATTATGTTGATTTATACAATAAAGCATTAGATAAAAAAAAGTTAAGAATTAAACAACATAATAAATACTTGGCAAAATATAATAGTCTCTGTAAAAATGCGACATTAAGAAAAAGCACACACGATAAAGTGTGTGGAAATAAAAATACAGATTATTGTAATTTATTTGATTTTAATAAATAATAATTAAATTAATTTAAAAATTGTTTAAAAATTATTTTTTAATTTAAAAATTTATAATTTTTCAATCATTCTTTCAAAAAAACTTTCATTTTCCTTCAAATTCTTTTTATATCCATTAACAAAATCAACAATATCTCCATGAGCATCACAAGAATGTGTATAATTAACAATTGTATTTAATTTTTTCAATGCTGATTCAGCAATTGTATGAGCAGAAATAGCATCTTTTTGAATTGTATCTCTAGTATAATTTTTATCAATAGATGAATTATATGTATCAATAGCATCATCTAATTTATGAACTTGTTTAATAAATGGTGTAACTTTCATCCCACAAGTTGATCTCTCTTCAATATAATCCCAAACATCATCTAACCTTTTAGCTTCTGATTTTGACATTGTAGTTGTCTCATTACATTTATAATATAAACTTTCAAAATCTCCACCATAAGTAGATGCTGCTGAATCCGCCTTATTTAAATAATTAAAAGCTGTATCAGGTTTAGAATGAATAACATCAAACCCTTTATTCATATTTTTTTCTGCTTTTTGTAATAATGCTGTATTTCTATTCCATGACTTTTGACATGTTTTAAATGACAAATCAGCATACGCATTTTGTCCAATAGTTAAAGCACCAATTAAAACTGCTCCTTTTAAAATATTTTCTAATTTTACCATTTGGATTAAAATTAAACATTTTTTATATATATCTTTATGGTTGATTTTTTTCCTTAAAAATAATTTTATGGATAATTAATTTGCTTATTTTTCACTTTATACTATATTTTTTCAATTTTAATTTAATTTAATTTATAAACATTAAATGTAAATAATAGTTAATATTAAAAATTAATATTTATTTAATTATCAATCTTAACCTTTAAACCATCAACTTCCACAACATAAATATATTTAGTATTAGAATTTGTTTTAAAATATCTTCTCAATAATTCCATTGATTCAAAATTAATATTTCCAATAACTTTTTTAGAACCTTTCAAGAAAATTTTTACTTCTACCATAATTAAACCATAAGTAAATATATTATAAATAAAATGGAGTAATAGTCTATATTAGTTTAAAAATAGTTAAAATAAATTAAAACAAGTAAAAATAAATACAAAATATAATTTTATAAATTATTAGATATTATTATAATTATGAACAAACACTCACAATCCTTTAAAGACTTCTTAGCAAAAGATAACTTAAAATATTACCCCACTGAAAATAATATGTTTAAAAATATTTCAGAAAATGCAATTTTATTAAATTCTTACTTAATTAGTCAAGATATTTCAAAATATTCACACCTAACTGATTCACAATACCATAATAAATTATCTAAATTATTAGAAAATCCTAATCAAGTAATTTCCTTAGAAGATAAAATTACAGGAATAGAAGATGAAGAATCAGTAGTATATATTCAAAATTTAAGTCCAGACAGGTTTCAATTAACATCTTACCAAACATTAAACAAATTAGAACACGGAGTCGACTCCTTATTATATTCAGGTGAATTAACAATTGCTGGCGGATTTAACGAGCAAGGTAGACTACCAATGATTGCAACTCCTAGATTTTATGGAGTTATGGATTCAAACCAATTTATTAAATTAGGAAATGAAAATAAAGATATTATGGCTCACAATATGGTAAACGCTTCTATTGCCTTTTTAGAACAATTAAGTTTAATTAATTCTCAAAAAACAGAAAATAAAATAATTAGACTTAATTAATCAATTAAGTAATTATTTTATTTAATTCACACTTTTCAATTCTCAAATATCAACTAATAAAAATTGAAATTTGTCCCAATTTAGTAGAGAAGATTTAAATATAATAAGTTATTACCCTATTTATGAAAAAAACACTTGGAACAATTTTATTATCAGCTAGTTTAGCTATAACTCCAGCTTATAGTTCAGAAACCAAAACTCAACAATTAACTGCGCAACAATTCCAATCTTGCATAACTAAAGCAGACGAATTAACTTATGTTATGAAATCAATTAAAGAAAAAACTAAACAAAATAATGAATTTTCAGAATACATTTTAAGTTTTGAAACATCAATAAAAGGTATTGAAAAATTCATTGAAGGATTTGAAAATCAATACACAAAAGAATTTTCACAAGAACTAACTTACAAAGAATTCGAATTAGAAGAATTAAAATCAGGCACTAAAGAATATAAAGTAACTCAAAATAGAATAAAAGAACTTGAACATAACATTTTACAATACAAAAGTTCAGATTATTTCCAAGGATTATTAACAACTAAACAAACATTAGAAAATTTATATTCAAATGGAAGTAAACAAGCATTAGCAAATTCAGAAGAAGTATTTCAAGAAAATAAAAAATTTGAAATTTCCAGAGACTCATTTATAGAAGAATGTCACACAAATAAATCAGTTACTCCAGAAATTGAAAAACAAGTTTGTGCTAAAAATAAACACTCAATAGTTTGTAAATAAATAGTATGTAAAAATCTAACTTAATTATCTATAAATTAAAAGAAATATTTATAATATTTGGAATATTAAATAAACTATGACAGAGACACAAACCTTAACCGAAAACCAAATTAGAAATATTGTAAGAGATGAAATTGATAATTATTATGGTTCAGACCCAGAATACATAAAAGAATCAGAATTAACACAAGAAGACAAAAAAGATATTCTAAAAGCAAACCAAGAGTTAAAAGAAGGAAAAACTAAATCCTTTGAGACAGTTTATGAGGAATTAATGAAAAATTAAATTGTATAATATTGAATTATCCAAACAATCAGACAAATTTCTAACTAATCTAAAAGATAAAAAATTACAAGAAAGGATTTTAAAATCCATATTTAATCTAAAAATAAATCCTAAACCAAAAGGAAATTTTAAATATTTAGAACCAGATAAAGAAAATTTGAGAATTAGAATTGGAATTTACAGAGTAGTTTATACAATTAAAGAAGATAAACTAATAATTTTAATTATTAAAATTGACAAAAGAAGTAAAGTATATAATTAATATTCACACCTTCAGTCACTGCAACCAGCAACACCTCCAAAAATAACCTGAATTAATAAGAAAATTATTAAAAACCTGCCCATCGAACAAATATAATTAAATTATAAAAAAATAACAAATATTTATAATATTTTAATAATTAAATAAACTATGACAAGCGACACAGCTACAACAACCCAACCAACTCAACTTCAAGCAGACAAAGCCTACGATGAATTCGTAAAAAAAGCCGTAAAGGATGGAATTCAATCAATTAAAGAAGGTAGAACTCACGATTTAGATGATGTTATCAAAGAATTAGATTTATAATTCTAAATGGGTGAAAAATATATTTTATCTCAAGAAGCAAGAATTGACCTTTTAGAAATAAAATCTTATTATAACAAATTATCTAAAACATACACAAAAATACTTCTAAACCAAATAATTAATTCTATAAAAAATTTATATGATTATCCACAAGTTGGAAAAGATTCGGTATTTAATTCTAAAGAAACTCAATGTGGAAATTATAGAATATTTTACTTATTTGAAGATAATAAAATATTTGTTGTAAGAATAATTCATTCAAGTATGGATTTTGATTAAGCAACACACTCAAAAAGAATAAGAAAATTATTAGAATTGATAAGAATGTAGTGTTTGCCTGCTCTCGAAGTACTTTTTATTCGAATCAAATTAAATTGGGAAAATTAATACATAATTTTAAAAATTAATATTATTTAGAGTTAATTATGAGGGAATATACTTTTCAAAATTTTATAAAACTTTTTAAAACATATACTTATACTAAAAAATATTTTCAAATTGTAATAGGTTTATCAGTAATAATGACAATACAACTTGGGAAATATTATTTTAATAATTATGATTTTCAATTTATATTTATTCCACTAGGAATATTTTTTCTTTTAAGTTGTTTATCGGGGGGTTTTTTATTGATTTTAGTTATTTCAAATTATTTTTTTTCTAAATATTTAAGAAAATTATATGGGAAACCACACATTGAAAAAAGTAATAATTTAATTTTAATTATTTTTTTAATTTTTATGTGTTTATTAGTTCCAACAACATATCTCAATAATATAGTTCAAGATAAAGAAGATATAAAAAAAGAAATAAAAAAGTCAAATGATTATATAAAATACATGAATGTAATTAAAAATGATTGTAATAATGAAACTATTAATGTAAATTCGTTATGGTTACAAGTTTGTTTATCTAATTGTGATTATTATAATTTTAGTAAAGATTTTTCAATTGAAAATAAATGTTATCATATATTAAATTATTCAAAAGTTAATAATTATGGTTATTTGAATGAATATTCACAAAATTATAATAAGCATAGGTTAAAGAAACTAAAATAAATAGAATTCCATTTATTTCAAAATTATTCCGTTACACTTCATAAATTTTAAATAAATAAAATAAATTAATATTTTTACTCGATTTCCGTAAAAATCAAATATAGAATTTTTATTCTCACATTACTTCCGCACTTCGTTTGTCGTAATCAGAAAATAAAAACATACTAAATCTACAACTCGAACATATAAATTAGAAATAATTAGAATAAATAAAAAATAATATTTTTTTATTTCACACCTTTCGGTGCTCAACAAAAAAACTATTGAGCTTGTTCAATAACAGCTCTACCATTTGAAGACTTTTCATTCTTAAAAGCCTTTAAAATCTTCTCACCTTCAGATTTTGAAACAGTAACAAAAGAAAAAGCGCCGCAAGCCTTAACATCCTTAGATCTAATCTTACCAGCCTTTTCTTCAATATAAGAAACAACTTCTCTATTCTTATAACCATCATGAGTTCCCTTAGCAATAAATAATCTCATATCATCTCCAGATAATTGAGGTTTCCCACCACCATCTCTTGAACGTCTATCATCACGACCACCAAATCTATCTCTAGAATCTCTTCTATCACCATCTCTAGAAAATCTATCTCTGGAATCTCTTCCTCCTCTAGAACCTCTATCATCACGACCACCAAATCTATCATTTCTACCTCTAGAATCTCTATCTCTGGAATCTCTTCCTCCTCTAGAACCTCTATCATCACGACCTCCACCAAAGTTTCCTCTCTCCATTCTCTCATGAGCAGGATTCTTAACTTCTTCCTTATGTAACATCTTATGTAATAAAGCAGAAACAGCTCCCTCAGGACCATACTTTGCAATTAATGAAGTAGTCATCTCTTGGAACTTCTTATGAGCCCCAGTAGACATAATAGCCTCAACTTCCTTCTCAATTCTATTAGAATTACTTTGAGCTAAATCAGCAACTGTAGGTAAAGTTCCTCTCTCAATAGTTGAATTATTAGTAATTCTCTCAAGCTTTCTAACAACCCACTCTTCCTTAGGACCAATAAAAGTAATCGCAGTTCCAGAATTTCCAGCTCTTCCAGTTCTACCAATTCTATGAACATAAGTCTCTAACTCTTGAGGAATAGAAAAATTCACAACATGAGATAAATTTGAAACATCAATACCTCTAGCCGCAACATCAGTAGCAACTAAAATATGTAACTTTTGATCTCTAAACTTTTGTAAAATCTTCTCTCTCTTATTTTGAGCAATATCACCATGAATAGCATCAGCCTCATACTTCATCTTTCTTAAAAATTGAGCAACTTCATCTACATCATTTCTAGTCTTACAAAATACAATACCATAAAAAAAGTCTTCGACATCAATAATCTTAGCTAAAGCATCAAACTTCTCAGAATATCTTAACTTATAATAAACTTGCTTAATTAATTCTGAATTAAACTTCTTTTTAGCAATCTCAATAGTTTCATGCTCACCCATATACTTTTTAGTAATCTTCTTAATCCCTTCAGGCATAGTAGCTGAATATAAAAATACTCTCTTATAATCATTAGCAGACGCTAAAATAGTTTCAATATCATCAATAAAACCCATATTAAGCATTTCATCAGCTTCATCTAAAACAAAATAATCAATTTCAGCTAATTTTAAAGCTCCTCTCTTAATTAAATCCATAACTCTTCCAGGAGTTCCAACAACAATATCACAACCAGCCTTTAAATCCTTAATATGATTAGTAATAGGAGTTCCACCATAAACAGGCATTAACTTTAATCTCTTCTTCCCAGTATAAGATTGCATCTCATCACAAACTTGAATAGCTAACTCTCTAGTAGGAGCTAAAACAATTGCTTTAGGAACTCTATTTCCTGTTTGAATCTTTTGAATTAAAGGTAATCCAAACGCAGCTGTCTTACCAGTTCCAGTTTGTGCTAAACCTAAAATATCCTTATTAGTTTGCATAATAGTTGGAATTGATTTTTCTTGAATTTCTGAACAAAATTCAAAGCCTTTCTTCTCTAATGCTTCAATAATTTCTTTATCGAAATTGAAGCTGTCAAATCTAGTTTCTGTTTTCATTTTTTTATAAATCTCCGATTTCAAAAAAATGACACTATAAACCATTGGATTATCTGTGTCTGAAATCATTACACATTGTATAATTATTCATTATTTTTTTGTTATCTATTTGAAAATTTTTGAAAAATAATTTTATTTTCCGATAATTTTCTAATCGTATTTTTCTAATATATACAAAATATATCAAAAATATTATCTTCCGATAATTCAATCAATTAACAAACGTGTTAATTATTTATTATCATATCTATAATCACTATCACAAAAATTAAAATAACTAAATACTAATATTATAAAAATATAATCAAATATAATTTAAAATCAGTATTATTATCATTACCGCAATGATTGGATAAACCGTAAATTTAAGTATCATCCAACACTAACGGGCTAATTCATAAGAATTAAAAAATATGGTAAAACACCATACGCCAGATACAACATTTTGTATCTATTTAAAGTATGTCAAACGACCTCTAGTAATAAGACTCAATAAGTCCTTATAAAAGTGTAGTTGAAATTCAATTCACTACTTCAGATAATTATTTGAACATATACAATATAATAACTTTACCATAACTATTAAAACAAAAAATAACTATAAAATCAAAAAGATTTTTTTATAGCAAATCTATATAAATACATACAACCATTATAATTTTATGCCAGAAAGATCTGTAATTACAACAATTGAATTATCAAACACAGTTACAGATTTTACTATGCTAAAACAAAAGCAAAAGCACCTTTAGAGATTTTATAATAATAATTAATAGTATTATGTATAAAATCTCAGGGGTGTCCCTATTTTTAATATAATAATACAATTCATTAAATAAAATTTTTATTCTGTATTTTGTAAAAACAAAAAAATGTCAGAACAAATTAGACAAGAACGAATTAGAAAAGCAAACGAACTTAGAGAATTAGGTATAAATCCATACCCAAATTCCTTTGATATAGATTCAAATTTAGAAGATATTAGAACTAAATATGAAGAAAAATTACAACCAGAACAAGAAATCAAAGATACATTTACTATCGCTGGAAGAATTGTTTTAAAAAGAGATATGGGAAGTTTAGCCTTTTTAACTCTGCAAGATGAAAACGCAAGACTCCAAATCACTTTAGTAAAAAAAGCAATCCCAGAGCAATATAATTTATTAAAATTATTGGATCTTGGAGACATTATCGGAGTTACTGGAAACATTTTCAAAACTAAAAAAGGAGAATTATCTCTAAAAGTTAAAGATTTAACTGTATTATGTAAATCCTTAGCAGACTTAGGTGGAAAATATACAACAATCCAAGATGTAGAAATTAGATACAGAAATAGAAGTTTAGATATGATTATGAACCAAGAATCTAAAAATACTATTAAAAATAGATTCCTAATTACACAAAAAATTAGAGAATTTATGATAAAAGAAAGTTTTTTAGAAGTTGAAACACCAATGACACAAACATCATACGGTGGAGCAGCGGCAAACCCTTTTATCACACACCACAACGACTTAGACATGGACTTATTCCTAAGAGTATCTCCAGAACAATCACTAAAAAGAGTAATTGCTGGTGGAATGAACGCAGTATTTGAAATCAATAAAAACTTTAGAAACGAAAGTATCGATAGAACTCACAACCCAGAATTCACAATGCTGGAAGCATATAGAAGCTTTAAAGATTATACCTACTGTATGGATTTACTAGAAAGACTAGTTGAATTTGTAGCTTTAGAAGTATTTGGAACATTAGAATTTGAATACCAAGGTGAACAAATTTCCTTTCAAAGACCATGGAAAAGAATTTCAACAAAAGATGCATTAATGCAATCAAAAGGTTGGGACGTTGATTCAATGTCAGATGAAGATTTATTTAAACAATGTGAATTAATCGGGGAAACACTTCCATCCCAAACAAGAGGATATGCCATTTTAGCATTATTTGAAGAATTTGGAGAACCATTAGGAAGACAACCAACTCACTTTATCGATTATCCAAAAGAATCAACACCGCTATGTAAACAACACAGAGATGATCCAGAATTAATTGAAAGATTTGAAAGTTTTGTATGTGGTATGGAAATTTCAAATGCATATAGTGAATTAAACGATGGAGAAAGACAAAGAAACTTATTTACTCAGCAAGCTGACTTTAAAGAGGAAGGAGTAGATGAAACATGGGGTGATGGACTAGATGAGGAATTCCTTGACGCAATTGATTTAGGACTTCCACCAACAGGAGGAATCGGAATCGGAATTGATAGATTATGTATGTTATTACTTAACCAAAACTCAATTAGAGACATTATCTATTTCCCAACAATGAAACCAAAAAAAGATTGAAAATCTTTTTTAGGTCCCAAAAATTTATTTAAAAATTATTTTTTAATTAATAATCTAACTTGTTGTCACAACAAGAAACAACAAAACAAATGTTTATAAATAAACAAATACTCTGATTTTTATGATAAACAAAAGAAATTTAACGAGTATTTTATTAACTGGGGCTTTAGCCTTCGGAGCAAATCAAGTTAAAGCTGGTGATTTGAATTATTTGAATAATAGTTATGATAATGAAAACCAATTACACAAAATAAGTTACACAATTAGTGATTTTAAAGGATACATTCCAAAGCTTGATAAATTTAATTTACAAATATATTCTAACAACAGATTAATTGATTCTAGTTGTGAAAGGACACTTAATTTTAGTAATGAAACCTTTTTTAAAAAAATAATATGTGAAGTTGAAAATTTACCACAAAGAGAATATAAATTAGTAGGTACTATTAGTAGAGGAAATGAAGTATTAAAAAAAGAAATTTCAACTCTAACTATCCAAAGAGAGGAAGTCTCAGTCCCAGCTATACAAACTCAAGTTCAAACTAAACCAAAAAAAAGTCAACAACAAAAAGGACTTGAATCAGATATTAAAAGAGCTTCTAATGAATTTTATTCAATATATAATCCAAAATCACCTAATTCAGGATTTAAAAGAAAAACATCAATTAAATTAGGAGAAAATATGTCACTAGATGATATATTTCAAACTACTCCAGTTGAATCAGATGATTGTAAACTACAAATAAATGGATCAGAATTTGAAATCTCTGATGATGTAAGAGTCTCAAATGAAGGTAAAGGTTACAAAACTGAATTATTCACAAGTTTTAATTCAGGTAAACCAACAACAGTTACTTTTTACGAAAGTGATAAAAATAGAGCAATTAAATTTGGAACAAAATTACACGCAATTGGAGAACTATGTGAAAAATTGAATCCATCATCAACACAAACTTCAAACCAAAGAAATACTGAAAAAAAAGCTGCTGAATTAAAAAGTAAACTTGATCAATTTACTAAAGATTACAATCAACAATTCAATAAAACTTTCAACAACTTAACTTACAAAGATTCAAGTATATTTACATTAGGTGAACATACTTATGGAAATTATAGTATAATGGATCACTTATATGAAATCGATAGGGATGGAAAACCTGAATTTGAAAGTAGAAATGGTAAAAATGGATTTAGAGATAGTAGAAAACTTAAATTCACAAATCCTGGACTATGTTTAATGAAAAGTCCATTTCAACATAGAGATAAATCAAAAAGAGCTGAATATAAAAAAAATTTTGATGGTAAAGAATTTGAAGCTATAAAAACTGTAGATTTACCATTACTTGATTTTGCAAGTAAATACACTTCAGTTTATTTATTTAACACTAAATCTGGATTTGATATTTCAATGTTTTCCCCAGTATCTGGTTCAAGATATAAACAATTATCAGGTAAATATCCAAAAAATAACCAAATTGAATCTTTTAGATTATACAATATTAGATTTGACGATAAAAATAATCAAAAATTTGGAAAACAAACATACCAAAATTTAAAACAATTATCAACTATGTGTAAAGAAAATTCAGAGTTAGTTCAATTACATAGAAAAAATAATTAATTCACACATTTAAAATAAAATAAAATAAAATAAAAATTAGGTAGTTTATTAAAATAATAAACTACTTAAAGTAATACAACCAATAACTACAAATAACCAATTCGCAATTTTCTCAATTAAATCTTTATCAAATTTCTTTAACAAATACTTTCCTAAATAAATTGCCATAATAGTTAATAATGATAAAGCAAGCATTACTCCAAATAAAACAAACCAAAAATTATACAAACTTCCAAATAAAGCTGAAGCAATTTGACTTTTATCTCCAATTTCTGCAAAAAATATTAAACTAAAAGCTGTAAAAAAAGGAGATTTAATTTTTTTACTTAATTTAACATCATCTTCATCTTCCTCACAAGCACCAAATAATCCATACAAACCAAAACCTAAAAATAATAGTCCTGAAATAACTTTAACCCAAAATAAAGGAATTAAATTAACAATAACATCTCCAAAATAAATCGCTAACCCATCAATTACTAAAAAAGCAAAAAAAACTCCTAAAAATAATTTAAAATATGATTTAGTCTTTGAAGTCATACTCAATACTGCAATCTGTGTTTTATCCCCAAATTCTGATAATAGAATAGAAATAAATGGTATAATAAAATCTAATAACATAATATAAAAATTAATTAGACATATTTAAATGTATTTTTAAAAAAATTTCTTAAAATACACTCCCTTTATAAACAAACAATCACTATTTTTACTATGACAATTGAAGACTTTACAAAATTAGGAATTGAAGGATCTATTTTACAAGTAATTGAAGAACAAGGATTTGTATCTCCAACGAAAATTCAAAATAAAGCAATTCCAGAAGTATATGCAGGAAAAAATATTATTGCAACAGCCGCAACAGGATCAGGAAAAACATTCGTATTCGCATCAAGAGTATTACAAATTGCAAGACCAGGATACGGACTGCAAGCAATTATTATGGTTCCTACAAGAGAATTAGCTAAACAAGTTGGTGAACAATTTAAACTATTTGCAAAATATAAACCATTAAATATTATGATTACATACGGTGGAGCAAATGTTAAATCACAAAAAGAAGATTTAGAAAACGTTGATGTTTTAGTTGGAACACCTGGAAGAATTTCAGATTTTTTAGAACAAGACTTATTCTTATTAGGAAAAGTTAAATGTGTAGTTTTAGATGAAGTTGATGCAATGATTAGAAACGAATTCCAAGCAGACATTAAATATATTTTAGAAACAACACCAAAAAAGAAACAAACTTTAGTATTCTCAGCAACAATCGACAAAGATATGTATAAATTATTAAAACACCAAATTAAAGACTCAAAATTAATCGCAGTAGAAAAAACAGTTGATCCTAAAAAATTAAAACAAAACTACTATATGATTGAAAAAGACCAAAAATTAAGTTTATTAACTCACCTAGTTGAAAACGAAAGAGCTGGTTTATCAATTATTTTTGTAAATAGACAAGATATGGCTGAATTTTTACAAAAAAATTTAAGAAAATTAACAAGTTTAGAATTTCAAACAATTCACGCTGATATGACTCAAGGTAAAAGAAATAGAATTATTAAAGATTTCGCAAATCAACAATTTGATGTTTTAATTACAACTGATATGGCAGCTAGAGGATTAGATATTGAAAATGTAACACACATCTACAATTACCAATTACCAGCTCACACTGAAAAATATATCCACAGAATTGGAAGAACTGCAAGAGCAGGAGCAAGTGGAAAAGTAATTAATTTAGTTTGTAAAGATGAACTTGAAAACTTAGCAGAAATTGTAAGAAATCACAAAATTTCAGTAATTGAAAAAGAATTACCTAAATTTAATATCGTTGAAGCTAAATTTGAAGTTAAAAAGAAAAAAGAAAAAAGATAATTTTTCTTTTAATCTTTATTTAAAATATTAAAATACTGTCTATTTTCTTTCTTTTTATCACTTAATTCTAAAATTAATTCTTTTTCTAAAGTGATTTCATCATCTCCATAAAAATAAATACTAATATTTGTATTTATATCTGGTTTAAAATTATCTGGGATGTTTATTCTTAAATCAGCATCTTCTCCAAAATAGATTATATTTTTTTTATCATTATCATATCTAATATTTCTAAAATAATCTTTATAATAAGATTCATCATAATATTTAAAATCACTATCTGATCTAGGATTAAATACATTTCTATCTCTTATTTTTTCTCCATTTTGAACATATTCAATTGTTATTACTCTATTTCTCCAATAATTAATGTCATTATCCATATCATTTAAAATTAACATTGATTCTTCCTTTTTATCTAGTTTAATTTCTAATATCATTTGAGATTTATTAGTCTCAATATCGTAATAAACATAATTATATGTTAAATCACCAAAATCTAAAAATTCGAAATCATTAATTAAATCTTCTTTCCAAAACTTAGGCACTGATTTAAAATTAAGTTCCCTATCACTATTTTGCTTTAAACTAATTATTTTTTTTTGTTCACCATACTTTATAATTAAATCAAAGTCATCATATTTATTATCTCTAAAAGTACTATCTACATGTTTATCATTTGGAATATTGTAATAAAAATCAAATATTTGAAGACTATTAAAATTCCCATAAACTCCTTTTCCAGTCTCATTAGATAATTTAGGTTGAAAATAAAAATTATCCAAGGATTTATTTTTTAATTTTAAAATAAATTCATTATCTGGAGTTTTAATTATAAATGATAATTTATTAAAATTAATTTTTGAATTGTTAATTGGATAAAAATGTACTTTAAATTCATGAGGAATTTCAATCACACCTAAACCATAACCTCTTGCTTTAATTTTAATAAATTTCACATCTATTTTATCTATAAATGATTCAGAATTTCCATAATAAGTTTGTGCATCAAATTTTTTAGCTTTTAAAGTTGACATTCTATCTAAATTTACTTCAAATTCATCATAAAAATATTTTATAACTTTACTATCTAAATAATTATTTATATTAAATTCCTTAGTTTGAAAAGTAATTAATGAATAATTATTTTTCGGAATAAATCTTAAATTTGTAAATGGTGCTTCAATATCAATAATAGGATATTTATCTCCAAAATTCACATACAACATTTTTCCAGGATAAGTCATATCTCTATTCTCTCCATATCTTATTAATTTATTTGAACTCATATCCAAATTATCTTTAAATAAACTAATTGTAATTGATTTATTCGTTAACTTTAAATTATAATTAATAAATGATACATTAATACTTTCAGAATAATTTTCATTATATGAATTATAATAAACTTCCAAATATTCTCCAAAATCTCTATACCCTCCAAAATAATAATTATCTAGTTTATCTGGAAATCTTAATTTTTGTGATTCTGAATACATTAAAGGTTTAATATATTCTCCATTCCCTTCATCAATATAAATCCCATCATCCCTAAATTCAATTGGTTTAAGATTAACTTTATTTACTTTATCATCTTTTTTTTCAACAGAACTATTTGTTTCCAAATTGAGATTTTTATTTTCTTCAACAACTGAAGCTATTTGTTCTGAATTCAAACTATTTTCAATATTAGAACAACCTGTGATACTAATTAATAAAATAATTAAATATAATACTCTATTCATAAAATTAATAAAAATTAGTTCTTTAAAAAGTTATTTAATCAATTATTAATTTATTTAAAAATGTATATATTTAACTAAAAATAACCAAAAATAACCAAAAAGTTACACACCAAATTTAAATTCTAAAAAATAATAATTTAACTATGAACGAAATCGAAGTAAAAATTCTAGACATTAACAAACAAGAAATAATTCAAACTATTGAAAAATTAGGTGGAAAACTACTATTTGAAAACAAAGAATTTAATGCCGTATTCTTTGAAAGCCCAGAAAATCAAGTAATCAGAATAAGGCAAGAAGGCGATGAAGTTGTAATCTGTCACAAAAATAAACTTAATTCAAAAACAGGTGCAAAAATAATGGAAGAAACCGAAATTATTACTGATAACTTCAACACATCAATAAAACTACTACAAAACTTAGGACACACACTAACAGAAGGCGGAATTAGAAAAACAAGAACAAGCTACAAACTAAACAACTGTAAAATTGAATTCGATAAAATGTTAGACAAATATAATTTTGTCCCAGAATTTTTAGAAATTGAAGGAACTGATGAAAATGAAATTTATCAAATAGCAGAAAAATTAGGATTTAATAAAAAGCAATGTTTAAATTGGGGAGCAAATCAAGTAATTGAACACTACAAACAATAAATAAAATAAAATGGAAAATTTTAATGATTTAAAAAAAATAATAGAAAAAGTAAAAATTAATTATCAACTAAACAAAACTGAAACTTGGACTAATGGAAGTCAAACATACTTTAAAGAGCTTCAAAAAGAAATTCAAGAAACATTAATTGAATACAAAGCAAATAAACAAGTCCACTTAGAAGACGAACTAGGAGATATATTATGGGATTACTTAAACTTACTTGAAAACTTAAAACAAGAAGGAAAAATAGAATCAATTGAAAAAATATTTCAAAGAGCAAATAAAAAATACACTCAAAGAATTGACGGATTTATCGCTGGAGATTCTTGGACAAACATAAAAAATAAACAAAAAAAAGAGTTATTACTAGAACAAAATAATTTAGACAAATTATAATTTTATATAATCACATCAAACTGTTCTAACCAATAGTTACAACAAATACTAACTCTTATAAATCATTTTAAACTATTTTAAATATAAATTAAAATGACAAACAACTCATTACTAGAATCAGAGTACACAATTTGGGAAACTCCAATAATTACATTAAACTTTATTGGAAAACAATGTAAACTAGAATTAGACCAATATTCAAATTATTTTATCCTCTTAGAAAAACCAGACGAAATTGAAAATCAAGGATACTTATTTGGAAAAATTGATATGTATTATAACAATCAACCAAAATTTAGAATATTTAAATATAAATCATCACAAAACGAAAACTTTGACAACCTTGAATGCGTATTTGGATATATTGGTGGATCAGATAGACCTTATATGGTAGACCCAGAAACAATTACACCACTTAAAAAAGGATCTAATTTAGAAAATAAAATTAAAAAATTAATATAAAAATAAACTATAAAATAAAACCTGTGCTGATTTTCAAGCACACAATTTTCTTTAAAAACTAAAATCAATTAATAATTACTCGGATGAATTTTTTAGATAAAAAAATAATTAAACAAATTTTAACAATAGCAATTCCAATAATTATTGGAAATATGTTACAAATAGCATACCAAATGACAGACCTTTTCTGGCTTGGTAAAGTTGGAACTGACCAAATTGCAGCAATAGCTCTATCGATGCCAATCTTATTTGTATTTTTCTCAATAGGAATTGGAACCTCAATTGCTGGAATTATACTAGTTGCCCAACAATATGGGAAAAAACAACAACAAAAAATTAACCACACATCAGGCCAACTAATGCTTGTAATGACAACAATGGGAATACTAGTTTCAATACTTGGATACTTTTTATCTCCACTAATCATTCAACTAAGCTCAGCCTCAGAACATGTAATTAATCTAGCAATCCAATATACAAAAATAAGTTTCATCGGAATGGTTTTCTTATATGGAATGTCTGGATTTAAAGATTTAATGGCAGGAGTTCAAGAACTAATTATTCCACTAAAAATCACACTTTTAACAGTAATAATTAATTTATTTTTAGACCCAATTTTAATCATTTATTTTAATTTAGGAATAAAAGGAGCAGCAATTGCTACAATTACAACTCAAGGGCTAGCATTTATAATCGCACTAATTATATTAATTAGAGGAAACCACAAAATTAAAATTATACCAAAAGAACTAAAACCAGACTTCAAATATATAAAAAATATATTTAAACTTGCAATTCCTTCAACAATTGAATTATCAGCAATTTCACTTTCAGAACTAGCACTAATCACAATTGTATCAGCCTACTCAACAGCAACAATTGCAGCATTTGGAATTGGAACTCAAATATTCAATATTATAATATTTATCTCAATTGGATTTTTAGTTGCCGTATCAACACTTGTAGGACAAGCAATCGGAGAAAACCAAAAACAAAAAGCAAAACACATTGGAATTACTGCGACCATATTTTCAATAATAATTAACTCAATTATCACAATTATTGTATTTTTATTCACAAAACAAATTTTACAATTTTTCACAACAGATAATTTAGTTATAGCATCAGGAGTCACACTTTTACAAATCTTAGCAATAACATTTGTATTCTTTGGAATTGAAAAAACCTTAACAGGAGTATTCCAAGGAAGTGGAAATCCTCACATTCCAAGTTACATTGTAATCTTTGCCTTATGGATTATTCAAATACCATTAGCATATTACTTATCAAATCATACAAACTTACAAGAATTAGGAATCTGGACAGCAATTGTAATTGCAGGAATATTAGCCGGAATTATAAGTATTATCTGTTTTTACAAATTTCCATGGCAAACAAAATCCATGATTAATGAACACCATTAAATATAGATTTAAAACAAAATAAATTAATTAATAAACAAATAATAATAATTAAAAATAATACCCATTATTTTTCTAAAAAATAATCATTTTCAGATAAATAATTTAATAATTTTTCAAAAATCATCATAAAACTAGGACTAAACTCAAAATACTTTCTAAAATAATTATTAACATCATCAAACCCAAACTTCTTATGAGCACCCCAATCCAAAGGATATTTTAATTCATGAACAATCGCATCAAGTTTATCAATTGCCTTACAAAATACTGCCTCAGAACTCATTAAATCTCTATACTCACTATCTAACTTTAATAACTTAGAAGATAAAACCTCAGGATAATTTTCAGATAATTTTTTCAAACCATTTAATTCCTCAACTTCCTTATTTACCCTTCCTAAAACATCAGCCACACAAATATCTCCAACCTCAATTTCACAATCATCATGATACATAAGTATTTCATAAACTTTTAATTTATCTAAATCTTTAAACTCACTAAACTTAGAAATCATATAATCAGCAAGTTTTAAAGAACTATAAACATGCTCCGCAGTAGTCTCTCCCCGAACAATTTTTTTATCTAAATGAGAATCAACATAAATAGAAGAAGACTTACGAGCTACATACTTTAACTCATAAAACTTTGTTGTTTTTAAAAAATCTGTAAATAATTTTTCATCCATAAAAATAATTTATTTTTTTAATATATAAATATTATTATAAAAATGAATTTATATTAAATTATATTAAAAATTCATCATACGAACACACTGCTCAAGCACAATCCGCAACACTTCAAATTCTCCAATAGTTAAATTTTTAGAAAAATCATTAACTTTAACATTACAAGACTTTTCAGATTTTTTAATCCAAATTTGAGCTTTTTTATCATTATACTTATGATAAAAAGAACAAGCTCCATCACATCGACTCAAAGTATTTATTATCTCCCCAAGTTCATTATCAGACATTTTAACTTTTTTCCACTCCCAATTTCCCATCTTCAAAAGTCCAATATGAAAATATACTTCTTTTTCAGAATTCATTAAAATCTTCAGGCAATTAATCTTCCCAAAGAACGCTCGGTTTAAAATAAAGGTTTTAATATTACTATCCATTTTTTAGTATAAATTGTATATTTAAAAATGTTCCAATAAATCTGAAACTATTTTTTAATACATATAAAATAAAAAATTAAAATTTATATTAAATAAATTTGTTGATACTTATAGAAACATTACATAAAAAATATACTAAAATATATACTAAAATATATACTAAAATATATACTAAAATATATACTAAAACTCCATATTATTTATAAATAAAAAAATACTAAATTAATTATGATACAAAACGAAAGTTCAAACATCGCAATGAGTGGATTTAAACACGTTCACCACTCAAACTCATCAAACAAGATGACATTATCAGGAACACTAAACAAAACATTAATTTTAACATTACTTGTTTTTATAGGTGGATTTTTAAGTTGGTCTGGAAAAATTTCAATGGAATATTATATGCCAGTATTTATTACAACACTAATAGTTAGTTTAGTAATTGTATTCACACTTATGTTTAAACCATTACTAGCAAACATTTTAGCTCCAATCTACGCAGTCGTAGAAGGAATATTTTTAGGAATGATAAGTTTATTTTTTGAAACAATGTATCCTGGAATTGTAACTCAAGCAATTTTATTAACACTTACAATCGCTCTTGTTATGAACTTATTATATAGAAATAAAATAATCAAAGTAACACAAAAATTTAAAGCAGTTATCTTTGGAGCAACTTTAGGTATTTTTGGAGTATATATGATTTCAATGATTATGAGTTTCTTTGGAAGCGGAATTCCATTAATTCACGAATCTGGGCCAATTGGAATTGGATTTAGTTTATTTGTAGTTGTAATTGCATCTTTAAACTTATTAATGGACTTTCACTTTATTGACAAACAAGTAGAACAAAATATGCCAAAAAAAATGGAATGGTATGGTGGATTTATGTTAATTGTAACATTAGTCTGGATTTATATAGAAGTATTAAAATTACTAAGTAAATTAAGAAGTAGAGAATAATTGAAGAATTATTTTTTACTTTTAAATAACACTATTTTTTATATTAGTATCACTAAGTTACACACATTATTTAAAATTAATATAAAGACAACTCCCAATATGAAAAAACACGTTAGCACTATATTTGAAAAATTTAAAAATATTTTAATTCTTGAATCATTTAAAATTTCATACAAAAGAAAACTTCAAATTTTATTTAAAATATTAATAATCTTTTTTTTAACTTTCATAAAAGCAAGACTAGATCAATTACCAATTGAATTTAATAAACTAATAACAATTCAAATGTTAGATTTTTTAATCTTATTTTTTGTAGTATATTTGGGATTCAATATAATCAGAACAATTGTAGTTTCAATATATAGAAAAAAACACAAATACGACAATGACCATTATGATAATTTAATTCTTGGAATCGATAAAGTATTCAAACTATTAACACTATTTGTAATATTTGTAGTAACGCTATACAAACTAGGAATCGACTTTAATAAATTTTTAACAACATTCGCTTTATTTGCTGTAGGAACTGCGATTATCTTTAAAGAAATTATAACAAATTTAATTTATGGTATAATTATTATGTTCTCAAACGAAATTCAACTAAAAGATATTATTCAAATTGGAGAATACAAAGGGAAAATTATTGACATTAATTTTTTAAATACAGAAATTAAAACAGGTGATGGAAATATAATTTTTATTCCAAACACAAAAATTCTAAATGAAGAAATAATTAATTACTCAAAATCTAAAATTAAAACAATAAGAAACGAATTCTACCTTGACTTTGGATTCTTTGGAAAAATTGACAAACTAGAAGAAGAAATCTCAAAAGAATTAGAAGAACAATTTAAAGAAGTATCAGGACTAGACTCAGTAGAATTAGAAATTGAAGAAATTAGATTCAACAGAGTAAAAATTAACTTACTAATCACAGTTTCTCGATACACATTATCAATTGATAATAAAATCTCCAAATTCGCTTCAAGATTCATCTTAGAATTTGTGAATAAACATAAAAGAGTTTCAGTAATCGGAAATAAAAATAAATAATTAAAATTAAATAAATTATTCTAATTCATAATTCTTTTTTTCAAAAATTCATTAAAAAGAAAAACTATTTAAACATTAAACACATAAAGCACATACAATGAAATGTTTATTAGTTAGAATAGCAGAAGAATATAAAAAATTAGAATTAACTAACAAAAATAATAATCCTTTGCTAAACAAAAGAAAAAATAATCTTTTAAATTTAGGTTCATTAGATAAAACCAATCACTTCACTCCATTAGAATGTGCTTTAAATAATGAATATTATGAAATACCTGGAAATTTACAAACATACTTAAACTTTTATTTAAATGATTTAGAAAAATTAAATAAAGAGTATAAAATTAAAAATTAATTTTGAAAATATCATTAAATATAACTTCTTCACCAAGATTAAAATCCTCAATCCTTATACAAATTAATCATTCTTGAAGAAAAATTAGGATGAATATAATTTTTCAAAGTAACAGCAAAACTAACTTCCCATCTATCATTTTTCTTATTATATTTTTTATGCCCTAAATTCTCAGCAATCTCCATAAACACAGCCTCAACTTCATCCTTAGTAGCATTTCGATGTGTTTTTAAAAAATTTTTACAAGTCATATCAGCATAATGAGATCTTATAATATGAGGATAAAAATGTTCTCCAGTCCAATCAAATAAAATTTTAGAAAAATTATCCGAATGAATACAATGCCCATTTGAATTAGTAAAAATAAAATCATCATCACTCTCTAAACTTAAAACTAACTTTTCAAACTTTTTAACAAAAAACTCTGGAAACTTTTTACAAATTAATTGAGGAACTCCATCCTTACCAACAAAATTAAACGATAAAATATTATTATCAAAACTAACATCTTTTTTCTGTAAAGTTGTAAGCCCTTTATGATTAAATCTTTTAAAATATTCAATATTTCCAACACGAATAAAAGTATTTAACATAATATATAAAGCTAAATCAGGAGCACCGCAAGACTTTAACTTGATTTTTTTTTCACACTTTTCAAAAATATTCAAATAATTCTCCTCAAACTTCTCAACAAGCCTTAACTTTTTATCTTGTTCTAAATGAACTTTATTATCAGAATACAAATAAGTTTTAAGCCCAGAAGCATTTGTATAACAAACATCCCAAAGTTTCTCCTCATCATCAAAATTAAACTTCAAATCCTTAGCAAATAAACTAAACCCAGCCCGAGCAAGCTTCTCACCATTTGGTAAAACCATAATCCTCGCCCCACAAATTTTTTTCTCAGGATCAGGACTCAAACTTCCACGTAAAAACACATCATCATGTAAATCAACTAATAAATCTAAATTATCATTATCAGAATACATCTCTAAAACTTCCTTAACACTCGAATCCAAATCAGAAACAGCCTTCCATAAATCCTCATTTTCCTTCTTAAAAAGTCTAAAATCAGAAGATTTAATCCTAACTGAACCATTCTCAAGTTCTTTACTCATAGAAAAAATAAATAAAAAATAGTATATATACTTTATTCACTCAACATAATAAGAAATAATAGTTTCCAAAATTAAACCAAACTACCAAATATCAAAATCTTCTAAGATTCCAACAATTTTATTAAACTCATTTAAAAAATTAATTCCCTTCTGAGTTAAAACTATTTTTTTCTTTTTCTTAACCTCTAAAATCTCAATAAACTCCTTGTTAATTAATTCCTCAAAATAATTAGCAAACTGAGCAGAAGTTAAATTACACTTACGAGACAAAGGAGTTGGACTAATCCGAGGATTTAAACTAATAACTTTTAAAACATCAAAAATAATCTCTAACCTATCTCTCTTTTTAGTCTTCATTTTTTACTATAATAAATTTTTTGAAAAATAAAATAAAACAAAATTAAAAAAATAAAATTAAAAATAATCTCCAAAGACTTAAACTTAGAATTATCAAGTAACAAAATAATTAAAACATTTAACAAATAACTAAACAAAAATAATAAATAAATAATAATATACCGTTTAACTAACTTAATAGACTTAGACAAATTGATTTTAATAAATAAAAACAAATAAAATAAAGTAATTAAAATTAATAATAAAATAAAAAAACCCTCAAAAAATACTTGAACTAACATAACTAAAAATAAAAATTTAAACCTATGAAACTCAATAAACATTAAACCCTTTTTAATAAACTTAGATTTATTCATAGATAAAATAATAATTGATGAATAATAAATAAAAATAACTAAACAAATAATAAACAAAACCTCAATAAAAGATTCAATCAACTCAAACCTTAACCCAAACCGTTCTACAATCTCTGAAACCTTCAAAAAATAAATAAAAATATTTGAAACAAAAAAAGCCTTCAAAGAATAATTTAAAAATTTTAACTCCTCAACTTCAACCAACTCATAATATAACTTAGTTTTCTTTATCAACAAAAAAGATAAAATTGAAACTAAAATAAAAAATGCTAAACTAATCCAAAAAGATGTAACATTAAATAAAAAACTAAAATCCATACAAAACCCAATACTCAATTCTTTATAAATAAAATGGTGCTTAACATCTTTTTTCTTAAAAACCATATTTTATTAATAATATATACAAGCATACAAGTTGAAATTTAAAACAATAAAAATACTACCTGTATAACATAAAAAATGGATATAAAAGAAAAAATAAGTATAATAATAATTACTCTTAACGAAGAAAAAACAATTGGAAGACTTCTAAGTAATTTAAAAAAGCAAACAATACAGAACTATGAAATAATAGTAGTTGATAGTAACAGTGAAGATAAAACAATTCAAACTGCAAAATCATACTTACCATCAATCCCTGAACTAACAATTCATAGAATGCGAACTCGCGGTGCAAGCCTTGGACGAAACACTGGAGCAAACCTAGCAAAATATGAAAAAATATTATTTCTAGACTCCGATGTACAACTAAAAGAAAACTTTTTAGAAAACCTACTAAAACAAGCAAACAAAAACAAAATAGAAATTGGTTCATGTTACATAAAACTAATTAAATTTAATATACTTCAAGAAATCGGATACGGCCTAACAAACATTGGATTTTTCCTAACTCAATACTTTTCTCCAACAGCTGTTGGCGCATGTATCTTATCAAGTAAAACAATTCATCAAAAAATAAATGGATTTGACGAAGAAATATACTTATGTGAAGACTGTGACTATGTAAAAAGAGCAAGTAAATATGGAAAATTCAAAATGATTCCTCAAACATTCTACTTTGATAACAGAAGAATGGAATTTGAAGGAAATTTCAAAACAACACTAAAATACTTACAAGCAAACTTAACAAGAATGTTTTTCAAAAAAGAACTAAAAAAAGATGACTGTAAAATCGAATACAAATTCGGACACTACAACAAATAAAACTAAATAAAAATAAAATGGTACTAACAGACTTAATCAATACAACCCTATCCCCAATCCTAATCTACATAATATTATTACTTGGAAGTATTGGTGATACACTAATAGGAATAAACATATTTATCCACGGAGAACTCTTTTTCCTATCTGGAGCTTATTTATCAAGCATAGGATATTTAAACATTTTTTTAGTATATATATCATTAATAATAGGTGCCTTAATTGGAGATAACATAAGTTACTATTTAGGAACTAAACTTCAATTCAAATATAAAGAAAAATCTAAAGTTTTCAACCAAAAAAATCACAACAAAGTAAAACAACTATTTCAAAAACACGGAACTAAAGCAATTTTTTTCTCCAAATTTTTAGGACCAGTGGCATGGATTACTCCATTTGTAGCTGGAAACTTAAAATATAAATACAAAACTTTTGCCCTATACAACTTTTTAGGAATATTAGGAGGAATTGGACAATTTATGATTGTAGGATACTTTGGATCAATAATACTAAACTTATACATCTACACATTCTTCACAATAATAATATTCATAATCCTACTAATACTTGGATACAGACTATTTATTAAAAATAAAGAAATAAAAAAAAGATACATAATAATTAAAATAATCTCATTAATAATAATAATATATTTTTTAGCAATAAGTTCATTTTACTTTATTTTTTATCCAAAAACTATAAATTATGATAATCAAGATTATGAAAATAATTTCACAGCTTTGAACCAAACACTAACACAATTTAATCAAAACCACACATATGCTGACAAAGTCCTAAAAAACTACGAGCACCCAATAAATATTATAATAATTACAAACAAATCAACAAACGAAATATTTAATCAAATAAATTGGACAGAAAACTTATTATTTTCTAAAGATGAAATTGGAATTAAAAAATTTGTAAAATTATTAACCTCAAAGGATGAAAATTTACCAATATCAGATTTTTATCTAAAAAACAAAACACCAGACTTTGCCTACCAAAACAAAGATGGAAACTTTATTCACAGAAATCACATAAGACTATGGAACATTGGAACTCTAAACCAAACTCACCAAATCTTTTATGGATCAATAAGTGAAGATGATGGACTTTCAATAAGACTATACCAATTAATTCCAACAATTACTCACGACATAGAAATACTAATTGATGAATCAAGAGAAAAATTAAAATCAAAAATAGAAAAAAATATCGAATCAGTAAGATTTGAATACATACAATTAAACGAAAATACATTAAACAAAGCAGACACAACAAATAAAGACTATGTAACAGATGGTAAAACATTAGTAATTTATTATTAAATTATAATAAAAATTAAAAAATAATTTAAAATTGAAACATAGAAATCCAACTAAAAAATAAAATGAAATTAATTAAAATAAATAAAACACTAAAAAATAAGATTAAAAATAAGAAAATGAAACACAAAGATAAAATAAAAAAAATATTATTTATAACTCCAATTATAATAATTCTACTATTAATTAGTATAAGTTTAATATTCACACTTTTCATACCAAGTAATTTAATTAATGAAAAAATAACTGAAAAACCATTTGGAAATACTCAATTATTAATTCCAGAACTAATTGATGCTAGAATCCAAAATAATTCAATCCATTTAACAATTCAAAAAGGAGAAAAAGAATTTTATAATGGAATAAAAAGTGAAACTTACGGATACAATCAAAACTTTCTAGGTCCAACAATCCTAACTCACAATGGGGATGATTTAAATATGTCCTACGATAATAAAATTGAAATTGAAACAACAATCCACAAACATGGATTACACATCCAAGGTTCAGTTGATGGTGGACCTCAAAATAAAATTTACCCAAATACTCCAAAAACAGAAATTCTGGAAATAAGACAAGAAGCATCAACAAACTGGTACCACCCACACATAATGGGAGAAACAGCAGCCCAAGTACACAAAGGACTAGCTGGAATGTTAATTGTAAAAGATAATCTTTCAGAAAATTACAACCTACCAAACAAGTACGGAATTAACGATATTCCACTAATAATCCAAGATAGACAATTTGTAAATGGTAAAATGGAATATACGGCAGGTTTAGATGAAGAAAGTTTTATAGGAGATACAATAATTATAAATGGAGATATCAACCCAGAACTAAAAGTACCAAAAGGTCTTGTAAGATTAAGATTTCTAAACGGTGCGAATGCACGTATTTTAACTTTAAAGTTTTCAGATAATAGACAATTCACAAAAATCGCAACAGAAGGAGGATTCCTAGATAACTCACTCCCAATAACAGAAATGATTATGGCAACAGGGGAAAGAAACGAAATTCTAGTAGACTTCTCAGACGGGAAACAAGTATACCTATTAACTGGAGATAATGAAGGATTAGACGGTCAAGAACTATTAAACCTACTAAGTGTAACTAAAAATGTTAAAATCTTAAAAATCTCAGTTGATGAAAGTCTTCCTACAAATAATAAACAACCACAAACAAAACTAAACAATATAAAATACCATAATGAAAACCAAGTAAAAGTAATAAGAACATTCAACTTAGGAATGGGTGGCGAAGGTGGAGAAGAAAATAATGAAAATGAAAATCAAGTTCAAAACCAAAACATAACCCAAATGATGACAATGGATATGGCAACAGGTCAAATGATGACAATCAATGGCGTTTCAATGGACATGAATGTAATAAATGAAAAAGTAAAACTAGGTGACTTAGAAAAATGGATAATCAACTCTGGTGAAGGAGTACACCCATTTCACTTACACGGAGCATCATTTCAAATAATCTCTCAAGATGGACTAAAACCAAAACAAGAAGATAAAGGTTGGAAAGATGTAGTTTTAGTTCAAGACTCAGCAGAAATACTAGTTAAATTTGATTTTGTAGCAACCAAAGAAAATCCATACATGTATCACTGCCACATATTAGAACACGAAGACATGGGGATGATGGGACAATTTACAGTACAATAAATAAACTCGAACATTTAAGTGTAGTTAAAATATATACTTATCATCTACGAATTATTAAGTTAACAATAAATAATTTAAATCAAAATTAAAATAATTAATATATGAGATTTACAAATTTAAAAATAAAAGAAATTTCCAAAAAAACATTAAGTTTGGGAATTATAGCAAGTATTGGATTAGGTTTAGCAGGATGTTCAAACAACATAGCTAACTCTGACACCTTAAATAAAAATAATTTATCAAAAGAAGAATTTGAAAAAAGAGATATGCCAGACATTGAAAATATGTCTAATCTTGAAAATATTCCAAAACTAGAAAATATTCCAAAACTAGAAAATATGCCAGATAATTTACCTGAAAACATAGAAGAATTATCTATGGAAGAAAGAAAAAAATTAAGAGAGGGAATGGTTAATTCTGGAGGACAAAAACCTCAAATAACACCTGAAAATACTCAAAATAATAGACCAACACAAGGTCAAAAACCAAATTTAAACAATAATACAACTCAAAAATATGATAAAATTGATACATCAAACTTAAATATTGAAAAACAAATTTCAATTGATAATAATAATTTAGAATTCGCATTAGTCCCAACAGACGGGCAAACGCCTGAATTTGAAATGGCTACAACTGAAACAACATACGAGCAATATTTAATTTTTCTAAATTCAGCATATAAAGATGGATTTATAACATACGATGAACAAACTCAAATAATTTCAGATGAAAATGGAAACTCCATGACAAATCTAGGAGGAAGTAGAGTTGTAAAAGATCATCAAAAAGATGGAACATATGATGAACTTGATATGGAAAATCCATTAAATATTAATTTTATTGAATATGATAAAACAACTGATTCATTTTATATTGAAGACCCTAAAGATGTAAATTGGGAAAAATATTTTGATTCAACACTATATCCTAATGTAGTGGATAAATTTGATGACTGGAGAGAAATTAGCGGAAATGTAAATGGTAGATACGCAGCAGAAGATGATGCAGATGGACTAATGCCAACAATTGAAGAAATTAAAACATGGCCAGCAAATTTCATTAGATATTACGGAGCACAAGCTTTCGCTGATTACTACGGATATGATTTACCAACTGCGAGCCAATGGTTTTTAGCAGCAAAAGGTGGAGCAAATTTCCAATATGGAACTTCTGATGGTACAATTAATAGAGATGTAGCTTGGATTAACGAAGATGGACCTGGATTCCCACCATATTCTGGACACATCCAACCTGCTAAATCAAAACAAGCAAATCCATTAGGAATTTATAATTTAGGTGGAAATGTATGGGAATGGACAAAAGATTGGTACAGAGGAACAGAAACTTTTGCAATGAATAAAGAATTTGAAAATTATTATATATCAGACACACCAGAAAACCCTGAACACCTAAAAGGATTACTTGGAGGTTCATTTAACTATTTTCCACAAACAATGAGTATTGATTGGGTTCATGCGGCTAAACCAAGTGTTGGAAACGACCACTTTGGATTTAGAGTTGTAAAAAAATAAAAAATAACATAAAAAATAACATAAATGGTATAATTAAATAAATATTTTATTTAATTATAATCAATGCTTAAAATAAATACTCACTACATATAAATTTAATCACAACCAAAATGAAAAGCAAACTTAATTGCCTTTTTCCCAATAAAATAAAAAACTAAAAACCCTAATAAAATATAAACATAATAAATTTCAAAATTTTTAAAACCCAAACTAATATACAAAAAATGAATTAACCCAATTAAAACAAACAAACTAAAAAAAGAATAAATTGTTAAACAAACTTTTTCAAGTTTTTCAAGATTTAACTTAATATCTACATTTTTTTTAGTTTTATTAGATTTAACTACTGGTTTTAAATTTGGTTTAATTGTTTTCATAATAATTACACAAATTCAAAGTTTATATACATTTCCTAAAAAAAAATCTTAAAATAACTAAAATAAATCAAAATTAAGGTAAAATAAGAAATATTATCGAAATATTTATAATAAAAAAGTTTTAAATTTAATTATGAGTCGAAACATTCTACTTTTACTTGACGGAACTTGTCAAAATATAACTGGACAAATTCCAACAACAATAGGAAATTTAGAATTAAAAATTACAAACAATAATTTTCAACAAACAAAATACACCCAAGGAATAGCAACATTCCCAAACAATAAGCTAGGAGTTTCATTTGGAACTAAACTAGACAAACTAACAGTTTACCCAAACCTTGATTATTTAGACCAAATTGGACTTACTAGTGATGATAAATTATCAATAGTTGGTTACTCTCGTGGAGGAGAAAGTGCAAAAAGAATAATTCAACACCTTGACAAAAATAACGTAAAAATTGAATCATTTATAGCGCTAGAAGCAGTTGATATCACAAAACACCTACCAATCACAAATTTATTAGGAATTAATTTAAACAAACCAACTAATCTAGAAAATGTTAAAGAAATTATCCACTATAAAACATTAAACGAATCAAGACCAGCTTATATGACTTCAAACATAGTTGGAGATAATGTTCAAAATATATGGGTTCCAACAAACCACACAAGACTTGGTGGAGCAAGAGCAAATTTTTTATACTCAAGAGAACTAAGTTACTTACTTTTAGACGAAATTTCTCAAATACTACAAACACAAGGATTTGAGTTTAGTCAAGGACTCCAATTTGAAGTTAATTGTGATAAATTAGTAGACTTAGAAAAAACTCACTTATTCAAAAGATACAAAATTCCAAAAAAAGAAGATAAATACCACATTATGATAAAAAAAAATCTTGAAAATCCACAATACCAAATTAAAAACCCACACATAACATTTAACGACATTGAAGATAACCAATTTGTAAAATTAAATCCAATCACAAAAAAATATACACAAATAAAAGAATAAATAAGTTAAAAATATCAAAAACAAGTAAATTTACTTATTTTTCATTAAAATCTTGTAACAAATATTATACTAATTTATAGAATAACACTTTTAAACCATAAATCATTCATATTACTTTTATATAAACAAAATGGATGTATTAGTAATTAATTGTGGAAGTTCATCATTGAAATTTCAATTAACAAACCCAGAGAATGAAGACGTTAAAATTGACGGAATTGTAGAAAAGATTGGAATCGAAGGTTCTTTTATTAAATACAAATTTAATGGTGAAAAAGGAGAAGTTAAAGAAAACTTTGCTGACCATAAACAAGCTTTATCAAAAGTATTTGCTATTTTTGAAGAATTAAAAGTAGTTGAATCCTTAGAACAAATTACTGCAATTGGACACAGAGTAGTTCACGGTGGAGAATTATACGACAAATCAGTTTTAATTGATGAAGACGTTAAAGCAAACATTGAAGAATTATCTGAGCTTGCGCCTTTACACAATCCAGCTAATTTATTAGGAATTGTAACATGTGAAGAATTAATGCCAAATGCTAAACAAGTTGCAGTATTTGATACAGCATTCCATCAAACAATGCCTGAAGAATCATACATTTATTCAATTCCATACAAATACTATGAGAATAATAAAATTAGAAAATATGGATTCCACGGAACATCTCACTATTTTGTTTCTAGAAGATTAGCTGAAATTGAAAACAAACCAGTTGAAGAATTAAACATTGTAACATGTCACCTAGGAAACGGTGCTTCAATGTCTGCTATTGAAGGTGGAAAATCAATTGATACAACTATGGGATTCACACCTTTAGAAGGATTAACAATGGGAACTAGATCAGGAGATGTAGATCCAGCAGTTATTACATACTTAATGGATAAAGAAAACTTATCAGCAAAGCAAGTATCAAACATTTTAAACAAAGAATCAGGATTATTAGGAATCTCAGGAATTTCATCTGACTGTAGAGACATCGAAGATGCAGCTGCTGAAGGAAACAAGAGAGCTCAATTAGCTTTAGATAGATTAGTTTATGTTGCTAAAAAGAATTTAGGTTCTTATATGACAATTATGAACGGAATTGATGCAATTATTTTCACTGCAGGATTAGGAGAAAATGCAATTGAATTAAGAGAAGCAATTTGTAAAAATTTAGACCATTTAGGTGTTGAATTTGATTCAGAAGCAAACAAATGTAGAGGAAAAGAACAATTAATCTCTACAAAAGATTCAAAAGTTAAAGTATACGTAATTCCAACTAATGAAGAATTAGTAATTGCGCAAGACACATTTAAACTTACACAGTAAACTTACACAGTAAACTTAAATGTATAATAATTTAATTTATTAAATTATTTTTTTATTTCTAAAATAAAAATTAAACTTTAATAGTAAATATATTATTTTCACACTTTTAATACAAAAATACTCACAATTCATCAAACGGACTAATTATATTTTCTAAAACAGAAGTTGCAACTTTTGTATAAATCATAGTAGTTTCAATTTTAGAATGTCCAAGTAATTTTTGAATAATTCTAATATCAGTCCCATTTTCAAGTAAATGTGTTGCAAAACTATGTCTAAACATATGAGTTGTCACATTTTTATCTAAGCATTTACTAGCTTTTGTAATAATATTTTGAATACTTTTAGAACTATACTTTGAACCTCTATTTGTTTCAAATAAATATTTTGATTTGAATTCATTTTCACACAAATATTTAATTAAATGTTTTTTAATATTGGAAGATAATAAAGTATATCTATCCTTTTTTCCTTTTCCTAAACTAACTTTAACTAAATTTCTTTCACTTTCAATATCAGATCTTTTCATATTAATTAATTCATTTAATCTAATACCAGTTGAATATAAAAATTCAATCATAAGTTTATGTTTATGATTTGAGATATTATTTAAAATTAATTTAATTTCATTTTTCGATAAAACTTTAGGAAGTGTTGATTCTTTTTTTGGTTTTAAAATAATCTTAAAATCAACATTTAATTTTAAAACATCTTTTAATAAAAATAAGATTGAAGCAGAGTATATTCTTATTGTATTATTTGATTTATTCAATTTATTTAATAACAATAAATACGCTTTAGCAGAGATTTCATCAGGTTTAGTATCCTTTTGTTTAACAAATTTCAAATAATTAGAAATACAATTCAAATAAGTTTTTTTTGTGGCCTTTGTAAAACCTCTTAAAATCATCAATTCATTAACTTTTATAATTATTTTTTCAAATTTTTTATTTATCATAAAGTATAACTCATTTAGAAATAATATAAATTTAAAGTTCGTTTTTGAAACTATTTCTAGGTCAAAAGGGAACTTTTTCCCTATTACAGTCTACATAAAGTAGACATAATAGTTGTTCTTCCCAATTTTACGAAGTTCTAATTTTATTTAGCGAAAGATTTTTTTGAAATAATTTGAGGTTTTTTCATTTTAAGTTTATCGAAGTTTGTTAAACAAAAAGCAAAGAAATTTAAAGTTTTAATATTTAAAATTATTATGAAGCAATTGATAATTAATGCCGATGATTTTGGTTATAGTAAAATCTTTAATAAATCAATCTTAGATTTGATTAAAAAAGATTTAATCTCCTCAACTACGGTTATGGTAAATTACATAAGTAAAGAACAAAAAGAACAAGTTCAAAAATTAATTTTTCTAAAAAACAATCATGAATTAAGTATAGGATTACATTTAGATTTTATTAACTCAAATTATGAAGAAGAAATAAAAAAACAATTTGAACAATTTTTTAAGATATTTAATTTCAAACCCTCACATTTAGATGTTCACAAACCAAATAATTCAAATGAAGAATTCTTAGCAGTTCTTAATTTTTGTAAAGAAAATAAATTACCTTGTAGAAATTTAGGTTTTAATTATGAAGATATAAAAACAACAACTCAAACTTACATCAATGGAACTGATAATTCATTTGAAGATTTAAATTCAATTATTAAAAATTTTAAAAATAAAGAAACTTACGAAATTTTATTTCATCCTGGAACATATGACAAAGATTGTAAATCAAGTTTAAATAAAAAAAGAGAAGAAGATATTGAGAAAATTAAATTAATTAATCCAATTTTAAAAGAAGAGAAAATAGAGTTAGTTTCATATAATAATTTAGAAGAAAGTGAATATATTATACATTGTTCTGAAAATGGAGAAATTATTTCTCCTATCTCTAAATTTTATGCTCATAAAAAAGGAAATAGGAGTAATTTAACTCATTATTCTACTTGGTCTATGGTTTATAATCCTGCATTAAAAAAATATGGATTGCAGTTAAAAACTCCAAAGAATTATGATAAAAATCAAAAACCAATGTGGGATATGTGAGTTGCTGGACATAATTGTTATGTAAAAGAAAATGGAAATTTTAGACCTTTATTATTTGAGGAAAATTTAATTAAAGAAACTGATGAAGAAATTGGATTAGATATAAAAATGTTTGAATCAAAAGAGAATTTTTTAGAAAATGCTAAAAAATTAACTAGAACAATAGGTTATATTTTTGAAGAATTTTTATATAAAGATAATCGTAATAATGAATGGGTCGGGGCAGGTTTAATTTTAACAACTGAAAATGAATTGAATTTTAAAGATAAAGAAGTAATTGAATTTAAGTGGCTAGAGATTGAAGAATTGAAAAGCTATATTAAAAATGATTTGGACTTTTACTCTGCTTTACCTTTAATGTTTGAGAAAGTAGAAAAATTTAGAAAAGAAAACAATATTTAAATGAAATAACCTCAAATACTCCTTTCAGTCGTTAAATTTCAAAGTGGCTATCGCAAAATCTTCCTTTTAGATAGTCTCGCTTTGCTCGAAACTTCGTAAAACTCCTTCGGTACCGCCTTGCAGGCTCTCGCAAGCTCGCAGGGAAGAACAACCATTTAACAGTAAATTCTTGCAGAATTTCCCCAAATTCGCTTCGCGAACTTTGTTAAACGTGTACTGTTATATTCAATTTCTAAATCTCTAAATTAGAAAAACGGGGGCTAAAAAATGAAATAAATTCTTTTTAGTAAAAATTATAAATACAATTCATCTCATTTTAAATAATGGAAAAAAAAATTTATTTACTTACAAAAAATAAAGGAAAGTTGTTAGCTGCTAAAAAAGTATTTGAACAATATGATATTGAAGTAGGCTCAATTGAAAAAGAGTTCCCTGAAATTCAAGCTAACAATAGTTTAGAAATTGCAAATCATGCTACAAAAGAAGCATCTAAAAAATTTAATGTTCCTGTATTGAGAGAAGATCATAGTTTATACATAGAAGCTTTAGAATATTTCCCTGGTCCTTTTACTGCTTTTTTCGATAAGAATATACCTGTTGAAGTTTTATTAAAAATGATGGAAGGATTTGAATCAAGAAATGCAAATATGGAATTAGCTGGAAGCTTAACAATTCCTAATATTGGAACATTTGATTCTGTATATTCAGTACCATTAGAGATAAATGAAACTATCCAAGGAGACAAAAGGAATTGGGATAAAGTATTAAAGTTGAAAGGAGCTGAAAAAACATTTGCACAAGGAAGTGAAGAAGATAATGTAGATATATGGAGTGAAAATTACAAAAAATTAGCTCAAAAGTTTTTAGATATTTTAAATACCTCAAATTAAAAGAAACTTATTTCAAATAGTAAAAAAGCCCCCTTAAAATTTATCTCGCTATGCTCGAAAGAGATTTAGAAACTCTCCTCCTATCGTCGTCGGGGACGTTGCACTTTCGCTTTGCTCACCCAAATATAACACCGGCTTAAGAGTTCGCTCGTGCCCTCGCTCTCCCAAATTCTTCCGCTACGCTCCAGAACTTTCCTAAGCCGTGAATGTTCAATAAATTAGTGTTTGAATAATTTGAAGTAGTTTCTTTTTAGTATAGCAAAGTTTTAAATATTTTACTTTTTAAAATAATTTTATGATTAAACAAATTTTACTTATGTTAGTATTAGTATTTTTTATTATTAGTTGTTCAGTAGATACTTCTAATATAAAAACTGATTTATTAAATTCAACTTTTAATTGTAATGGAAATAATTGTTGGTTAGATGTTGAAGAAAGTTTATTTAATTCTAAACATATTGATAATAATGGTGTTTGTTTAATTGATGAAATTTCATTAATTAAAGATAATTTAAATTATTCTTGTCATTGTACAGGTTTGTGTAATTGTCCTCCATTAGCAGAGTGTAAGTGTGCAATGCCTGGATGGAGATGTATTTTAAATAATTAAATAAAAGAAAATACTACAAACGTTCGTTTCACTTACTTTATTCAAAATTAGCTGTCGCAAAAACACAAATTTACTGTCGCTTCATTTCATTCCACTCGTCGCTCTTGCAGAGCTCCAATAGAACATCAATTTAAAGGTTCCGACTTGCAGTCTCCACCCAAATTCTTTCCACTTCGTTCCAAGAACTTCTTTAAACAGGATATGTTACACATAAAATAAAAACTAAATTATAAAATTAAAATTTATAATTTAAACCAACTCTTAACTCTCTCTCAGAAACATCTCCAACCCTTCCAAATTGGCTTTCACTAATTTTTCTATTAATTCCATTTGCAAAAACTTCTAAATTACCAAACTCCTTTGAAATATTTAAACTATCCTCAATAACTTCTCTAAAATTATTAAAATCCTTTCCACCTAAAATTACACCATACATACCATTAGCACTTAAACTTCCAGTATTAACAGACTCATCACGACTTAAAGAAACTTTAAAATCAGAATCAAAATAACCAACACTCATAACCTTTTTATCCAAACTCTCACTAATTTCATTAGAAATTGGAAATAACTCTCGAGCCCCAGAACCTGAATACTTCTCAAACTCAAAACTAACACCAGAATCATCAGACAAACAATACTCTCCCATAACTCCAACCAAACCAGAATCCAAATCAATACGAGTATAACTTCCCTCAACAGAACCTGACCTAAAAACTGGACCAATCTCTAAATCTCCAACCTTTGCTCCTAAATAAAATCTATTCCCACTATAACTATGTGAAACATCCCCCAATAATGGATTAGAATACTCATCAAAACGACTCCCAGCAGTTCTCAAAACATTTAAACTAAAATTAGAAAAATCAACATCTAACTCCAAAATCTCTCTCTTCTTAAAAGTCATATTATTAATTGGACCTAAACCAGAAACTAAATCTAAAGAATAATCCTCATCCTGTCTTTTAAAATCAAAATTAGCTGAAAATTCATCATTACTAAAACCAACCTTAACTCCCTTTTGAGATAAACTAATATCCTTACCAGGCTCATTTTCTAAATTATTCTCAGTTAAATAATCTTGAACACCATAACCAGCACCCAAAACTAAATCCCCACCAAAAACAGGCAACTTAGTCCCAACCTTTAAACCCTTAGTAGTTGAACAATAATCAAGCCAAGGTTGAACATTCTTTGACGCAAAAGAAAAAACATTCTTAAATGGATCAATTCTTGTCTCCCCACACTCCTTTTCATAAACTCCCTCAACTTTCCCAAAAGAAAAAACTCTACTAGCACTAACTCCAGCACCCTCTGAAACATAATCTGTTTTATCAGTTTTCAAATAACTAACAGAAACATTATTATCCAAATCCTTAGAAAATGCAATATTACTAACTAAAACTGACCCAATAACTAATGGAGCAATTAAATTCTTACTACTTAATGACATCATACAAGAACGAAAAAAATTCAAGTTTATAAACTTCTCCATAATAAACTAAAAACAAAACAATTTAAGATTTATTATTTAAATTTAATAATAATTATCTCTAAAAATAGAATTATAAACATCTAAATCTCTATGAGATTCAACTTCCATACCTTGATAAGACCTATCCCCTAAATTCACACTAGGTTTATGGAAAGGACTATTCTTTAAAAAATCAGTAGGATTATAAATTCCCCTAACAACAACTCTTTGTAAACTATCCAACGCTGACTTTGAATTAAACTCCCTTAATTCCTTATCCGATACAAATTGCCTTAACCTATCTAACTTATCAATAGGTAAAATTTTCTCCTTTAAAGCAAACATTAACAAATCAGAATTCTTCTCAATTGAACTCTCATTAAAAGTTCCACCCCTAAAATGATTTCTCAAAATTAAATTTGCTGCATTATGCTTAATTGAATCCCTTAACCTTTCCCTATAATCACTCTTCTCATTCTCACACACAAATTCACTATTTAAATAATTCCTAATATTTTTAGAATAATAAGGATAAGTCCCCTTATACAAATCCTTCTCAATCCCAAGTAAACCTAAAACTTGTGGATTTTCCTTTCTATGAGTTAAAATATCATCAACCAAAGCATACTTTTCCTCAACCTTTGGATCAAATAACATCTCGCTAGAAAAAGGTCCAGTTTTTCTCACAATACTACTTGGATTAAATACTCCCAAAGAATAAACATCAAACAAAGATTTTAATTCAACATCTCTAAAAGACCCTAAAACTCCAACATCCAAACTTGACAATGAACTTAAAATCACATCTTTTGTTGAATTATTAACAACTGTATCAAAATTACTCATACCAGTATTTATTTCATACTCTAAACCAGATAACCTCTCAGACAAACCACCAACCGCCCCAGTTTTAAACTCACTAGCAAACCTATCACAAAGTTCTAAATACTTTAAAAAAAATTCCTTCAAAGAACTATCATCATTTAAAGTTCTTCTATAATCCTCAGCTAAATCATTAACATTATCCTCAAAACAATTATAATTACTACAAACTAAATTTTCAGATCCAAAATTAATAATATTTTTCCCAGTCTTTACAAAAACAGGTTGTCTTAATCCTCCATCACTAGGATAACCAAGAGTAAAATCACTTTCAGCTCTATTACTAGCATAACCTCTAAACACTGATAAAATTTCATAACTCCCCAAATTACCAACTAAACCACCCTCAATAATTCCAGCCTTTCCAGACTCAATAATATGTTTATGTTGCCTAACTAAAGGAGGCGATACTCTTAACTTATTAAAATTTTTAGCTCTATTTAATTTAATATTTGAATATTCAGAAGGATTAAAAGATTCAATAAATAAATCTCTCCACCTTTTAGATTCCTCTAAAAATTTATCTTCCACATATTCATTTTTTGGTTTCCCAAATAATCTTTTTACTAACCCATTCATGTTTAAAATTTAAAACTCTCGTTTTCCCTATTTGGAGAAATTAAACTATCTTTATAAAACTAATTAAATAATTTTAACCAGATAGTAACAACAAATAACTTGAAGTAAAAGAATTAATCAAAAAAAGATTTAATTTTATTAACTAATCCACCAAATCTAGATTCCTTTAAACAACTACTATTTTTAAAAGAAACATTACTATAAGCTGATTCATCCTTTGGACTCTCTCCATGTAACATTGGCAAAATATTATTTTCCATTTGATAAACTAAATCAGAATCAATTGTATCATTTCCACCAATTTGATGTAATTCATAAGTTCCAACATGATTTCTATTTAACCTCAACTTTTTCTTATACTCACTTAAAGTATTAGTAAAATATCTTTGTTTATCATTAGTATCCACTAAATAACCAACTCCAAGTTCATCTCCAAACTCAGGATTCTCCATCCCAATTCTTCCATAAAGTTCCCCTTGAAACTTAAAATTCTTTCTCTTATAATTTATTTGTGAACCAACCCAATCCTCAGGAACATAACCAACATACCCAACAGTTTCAATACTTCCATCATCTAACTCAAGTTCAATTTGTGCATCATTTTGTTTAATCTCACACATTCCTAAAGTTCTAGTATGTTCTGGACCAAAACTAGTTGTATAATTCTCAACTTTTTTAACCTTACCAGAAACTTTAGTTGTCCCAATTAAATCATCCAAACTTTTAATTTTCCCAACTCCATAACGAGAATTAGCTTTATCAATCTCACCTTGACTATCTTTAATTTTTTTACAAATATCAACATAATCATTTTTCTTAAAATCATTTAAATCTCTAGTAAAAAAACCTTGATTTTGAGCATCTGTCACCCAATAAACAATTCCAACTGAATCTTTTTTATCTAAATTTGAAATCTTTAACCTTCCAAAAACTTCAGAACCAAATTCAAAATCCTTTCTTAAAACCCTAACTCTATCTCCAACCCAATCAATTGGAACATCTCCAACAAATCCAGCAATATCTTCATTATTATCAAACTTAATCTCGGACATATATTGTTTTAAATCAGCTTTTCCTAAAAAAGGAATTTCACTTTCATTCATTTTAGTTTGAGTTTGATTAACAATTTCACCAATTCTCCCAGACACAACATGAACGCCTAATTTTTCATCAAAATCTACCAATGCCATTTTAAATTATTATTTATTTATCTCATTTACAAAATTATTACAAATTGAAATATATTGCTTTAAAAACTTACTAATATTTTCATCTGAAGTATATTGTCTTCTAAAATCTTCTCCCAACTCATTAATTTTATCATCTAACTTATACACAGTATTCCCTGATGCTTTGTAAATTTCAGTTCCAGCCCTTACAATAATTGGTTGTTTAAAACCATCCATACAAGGATAAGATAATGAAAAAACTCTTCCATCATGAGGTTCTACATCATTTTCATAAGTATGTCCAGTTAAAGTGCTCACAATTTGAAACCTACCAACATTACCTAAACCACCATAACCAACAGCCTTTCCTTCTGAATCATAAAAAAAATCTGCTTCATCCCTATTTTTAGCCTCTCTAACTAAAGGCGCAGATAACTGACACTTTGAAATATTTTTAGATCTTCCAACCTTAACTGAATCATAATTTCCATTTCTTAATACATCTAAAAATAATCCCTTCCACCTTTGAGATTCCTCAAGATATTTATCATCAACAAATTTATTATTACTAAGTTTCAATTTTGATTCTAACATTTCATTTTCCATAAAAACTAACAATCAATAAGCCTTTATAAACATTTACAATCTGTTTTTACTATCAGTTACAACAAAATACTTACTAGAAATAAAAATTTGAAAAACCCCCTTTATTTATAACCACTCAAGCGTTTATTTTATATAAGATGTTATTTAAAGAAACAAAATTAATTGAACCTATTCAAAAGGCTTTAGAAAAAAATAATTATATTACAGCAACTCCAATTCAAGCAAAATCAATCCCACACATATTAGAAGGAAAAGATTTAATTGGAATTGCTCAAACTGGAACTGGAAAAACTGCAGCATTTTCACTTCCATTACTACAAAATATGTTTTTACAATCTCAAAAAAAAACATTTACAGAACCAAAAGCATTAATATTAGCACCAACAAGAGAACTAGCAGCACAAATCGGAGAAAATATTGAACAATATTCAAAATTCACATCTTTCAAACAAACTGTAATTTTCGGTGGAGTAAAACAAGATCCTCAAGTAAGAGCATTAAACAAAGGAGTTGATATTATTATTGCAACACCTGGACGATTATTAGACCTTTTAAACCAAAAGTTGGTTAACTTATCACAAATTGAATATTTAGTTTTAGATGAAGCTGATAGAATGCTAGATATGGGATTTATTCACGACATTAAGAAATTATTAGCTAAATTACCAACAAAAAGACAATCTTTATTTTTTTCAGCTACAATGCCTCAATCAATTGTTGAACTAACTCAAAAATTTTTAAATAATCCGACGACAGTCCAAGTTAAACCTCAATCTACAACAATTGAAAAAATTAACCAAGATATTTACTTTATTGATACGCCAAACAAAAATAAACTATTAATAGAATTATTAAACAAAGATGGTGTAGGGAGTTCAATAGTATTTACAAGAACAAAGAGTAAGGCAAACCGTATAGCTAAGTTTTTATCTGAAAACAAAATTCCAGCTGAAGCAATCCATGGAAACAAGTCACAAAACGCAAGAACTCGTACAATGGAGAATTTTAAGTCTGGAAAGATTAAAGTGTTATTAGCAACAGAAATCGCAGCTAGAGGAATTGACATTGATAACATTACACACGTAATTAACTACGAATTACCAAATGAACCAGAATCTTATGTTCATAGAATCGGAAGAACAGCAAGGGCAGGAACTGAAGGAACAGCCCATAGTTTTTGTGCGGCAGATGAAAGAAAATACTTAAGTGAAATTGAAGAGATTATTAAAATGAAAATTCCAGTAAATTCAACTCACAAATACCACAGCCAAAGCGCAATGAATGCAAAAGGAGCAGATGCTAAACCAAAAAAGAAAGTTCCATTTCAAAGAAATAAAGATAATAACAATAAACAATCAACTCAAAATAAAACAAATAAACCAACAAAACAACAAAGAGAAAGTGAATATAATAAACCAAAAAAAGATTATGTTCCAACAAAAGGAAAAAGTAAACTAAGATTAGACCAAAAAAAAAGAGATTCAGAAAATAAATTTAAATCAAAAGAAAATTATAAAAATCAACCAAAAAAGTCTGGGTCACAAGTAAAAAAAGATTTTAAAAAAGAAAAATACGGAAATAATGAAAATAACAAAAATAACAAAAATAATAAGAAATCAAAAGATTTTTCCAATAATTCAAGCAAGAAGTCAAATTATTCTAAAAAACCTTTCAAATCGTCTAATAACAACTCAAAATTTAAAAATAATAGTTCTAATAACTCAAACAAAAATAAATCAAATAATAAAAATCATTAAAACTAATAATGATTATTAAAATTAATTCAATAAAATTAGTATAATAATATTACTAGTTTTGCCAATTACTTTTTAGCACAAATATTGAGTATTAAATTGATAGTTTTGCCAACAATATTTAATCAATAAAGTATGACTAGTTGATAAATAAAACTCACACATTTAACTAAATTAAAATAAGTTACTTAAAGTAAAAACACCAATATAAAATAAAAAAACTATTATTTTTTTTAAAATGTCATTAAATATAGACAAAAAAGATTTTAAAATTCTTCTCTTAGAAGAAATTAACCCTAAAGCAGTAGAAAATCTTAAAGCTGAAGGTTACACAAATATCGAATACCACAACACACAATTACCGGAAGATGAATTAATTAAAAAAATCAAAGATATACATTTTATTGGAATTCGTTCAAATTCATTTTTAACAAAACAAGTTTTGATACATGCAAAAAACCTTGTAGCAATAGGAGCATTTTGTGTAGGAACTAACCAAATTGACTTAGAATATTGTAAAACAAATAATATTAAAGTAATTAATTCTAAATTTGAAAATTCAAGAAGTGTTGCAGAATTAATAATTGGAGAAATTATTATGTTAATGAGAAACATTCCTGAAAAAAATGCTCAAATGCACAGGGGAATTTGGACTAAAAACGCTAGAAATTCAAGAGAAATTAGACTCAAAAAGCTTGGAATTATTGGTTATGGATTTATCGGAAGTCAAGTTGGAATTTTAGCAGAATCTCTTGGGATGGACGTATATTATTATGATATGCAAAAAAAAGAAACATTTGGTAATGTAACTTGTTTAAAATCAATGGAAGAATTATTAAAAATCAGTGATGTAATAACTATGATTATTCCCGCGGCAACTAAAAGCCACATAATATCTAAAAATGAATTAGATTTAATGAAAGATGGTTCAATTTTCATAAATGCTGGTCGTGGTGAAACTTTAGACACAAAAGCTTTAATTTCTGCATTAAAATCAGGTAAATTGGCAGGTGCTGGTCTTGACGTATTTGAAAAAGAACCAGGATCTAATTTTAAAGGTTTTAAATCAGAATTACAAAAATTTGATAATGTAATTTTAACTCCACACATTGGAGGAAGTACAACTGAAGCACAAATTGGAATTGCTGATGATGTAACAGAAGAATTATTAAAATTAATTCAATAAAATTAGCACACAAATATTATTATTTTTGCTAATTACTTCCTATCTCGAATATCGCGTGGTAAATTGATAGTTTTGCCAACAATATTTAATCACACAAATAAAAAATATCTCTATAACCTAGCCTTTTTTAAATGAATACTAACTTTTTATAATATAGTAAACAAGAATAATTAATGTTAATTAATATTCACACTTTTAAAACAAATAAATAATTAAAAAATGATACTGAGTAAAGCACATTATGCTGGTCAGTTTAGAAATCAAACAGATTTCTCCATTTTTTAAACCATAGGTTAAAAATGACAAAATATACAGTTAAAGGACACCAAATTGAAGGAAAAGTAACTAAATCAGGTTACGATAGAAAAGCAGTAATGTTTGCAAATAATATTATTGATGAATTAAAAAAATTAGAAATTCCAAGACATCAAATTGAAGTTAAAACAACAGGAATTATTGGAAATAAGAATTTACCTGCAACTCTTGAATTTTGGGCAGGTGGACATTATTTAAGATTTTCATACTCAATGACTAAAAGATTCATTGATAATTTATACATTATTATGAAAGTTGTTGAATTAGAAGTTCAAGAAGTTTTAGACGGTAAAAAAGATTTACACGGATTCTATCACACATTCGCTGAAGATGGTAATAGAAAAGAAATTGCTAAAGAATTAATCCAAGCTAAAAAAGACTTAGGATTAGATGAAGATGAACAAGATTTAGAATTAATCGAAAAAACATATAAAAAATTAGCAAGAAGTTCACACCCAGACTTAGGTGGATCTTTAGAAGAGTTCCAAAAAGTAAACAAAGCACATAAGTTAATTAAAAAACACATGGGATTATAATCCCAATATATTTATTTGATTAATGTAATTAATTTTTCAATTATTTTTTCTAAATTAAAATTTATTCTCAAAAATAATTCTTAAAAAGTAAAAATTTTACTATTTTATCTTAAAAAAACAAAAATAAATATAATTATTATTGCTAGATATATTTAATCAATCAAAATTTGAAGAAAATAATTTTAAATCACACTTAAAACAAAAAATAATTAATTATTTTATCTTTTTTTAGTTACAAGTTTATCAATTAAATTATAAATAACTCCCTTAGGACTTTTTCTTTTAATATAAAAATAACTAGAAATAGCAACAACTAAAGCTCCAAGTGAATCAACTATTAAATCCCACATTGTATCTACTAAACCAGATTTTTGCATATTCATTCCAAATACTTGATCCATAAAAAATTCAAATACTTCCCAAATTACTCCAATCATAACTGCAAAACTAAATGTAAATAAAGCAAAAAATAAAGGAGTTAATTTATTTTTATCATTTGAACTAATAATTGAATTAACAATCACAAATCCGAGTAATCCAAGTAAAAACCCACTTAAAGTATGTAAATATACATCCCAATAAGTAAATTTAAGATAAAAATCATGTATTTCACCTAGATATAAAGTTCCAAAAATAAAAAAAGTAATTAAAAACTCAATTTCAATTGGCATAATTAAATTATACTTTTTCTTTAAAAAATATGGATAAGTTAACAAAATTAATGTTAAACAAGTAATAAATAACTCAGAGTAATGTAGTGTTACAGCATCATAAACAATAGCTAAAATTAATATAAATTTAATTAAATAAGATATATAATTTAAATTTTTTTCAGTATTCATATTTAAAAAAATCAAATAATTCTTTTAAATTTAAGTAACTATACACAAATAAAAATTATTGTTATTGCTTACAATATTCAATCACATATAATCTATCAAAATTAACAATTTTTAAGTCATAACTACACATTTAAAAGGTATAAAACATTAATTTTATTATGAAGGTTATTAGAACAACAAATTTAATTCCATTAAATGAATCTAAAACAAGAGTTTTATTACTTAGAACTAGTTTAGGTGATGGACAACCATATAAATGGACATTTCCAGGTCAATCAATGAAAAAGGATGAAAATGTAGAAGATATTGCTCAAAATTTAAGTAAAAATATTTTGGGAACTAAAACAAATAAATTAATTAAATTTAATACTTATGAATCTAAAACTAAAAATGCGGTAATTAAATCACACTATTTTATAGGTGAAATTGGTAATAAAGTTACATTAAATGATGAAAAATACATAAAAGCTGAATGGCACACATTAAATGAAGAAATTTTCTTTTTAGATTTCTTACACTCAGAAAAAGATATTTTATCACAAGTTATGGAAAAAACACTAAAATGAAATTTATTAAAACAGTAAATTTAATTATTTTAAATAAAGAAAAAACACAAATTTGTTTAGTAAAAAAATTTTACGATACTGGTAAATTTGCTACTTGGGCATTTCCTGGAGAATCTATTAAAAATGATGAAACTAGCTTACAAGCTATTAATAGAATCATTTTAAACCAAATGAACTGCACTATTTCAAATATTAAAGCATTTAAAAAATCAGAAACAAGAGCTAAAATTTCAGTAATTAAATCACAATATTTAACAGGTCAAATTCATGGATTAATTAAATTAGATCCTAGAAAATATAGTGAATATAAATGGTTTGATTTAAATCAAGATTTACTTAAACTAGACTATGCATTTAATGAAAAAATGATTATTGAAAAATTATTAAAAGAATATAAAATCATCAAATAATTATTTGTGTAAATTAATACACACTTATGAAATAATTTTTTGAATTAATTTTAATCAATTCAAATGATTTAATATTTCAAATCCAATTCTAATTATACAAATATATCAAAAATATAAAAAGTCTTCTCAAAATCGCTCTAAAATA
>AYRE01000007.1_pt1 | contig 45952 bp, 55 predicted proteins | sample 183791 | NCBI WGS metagenome assembly AYRE01 (sample SAMN02391470, study PRJNA226580) | bioreactor metagenome | isolation source: day 6 sample from continuous culture bioreactor with low C:N ratio... | place: Germany: Bremen | reverse complement strand
TTTTTTTTTTTTTTTTGATTTTTTTGATTTTTTTATTTATCAAATTCTTAGTATTTGTTAAATATTAAGTTTTGTGTGATTTTTGAATCAAAATGTTTATAAATTTTGTTTGCTATAAATTTTTAATGCGGAATTTTTTATTATTTGGAACTTTAGTATATAGTTCGTTAGGATTTTGTGAAACTAGTTTTGATTTTTCTAAAAATAGTTATATGTCTAAAAAGGATTATTATTATTTTTATGGGGATAATAAAAAACTTGATTTTACTTCTAATGATAAAACTTTAGAACAAAAATTTTCGGTAAAACTTTCAAAAGGTTTGGTTTCTTATTTAAATTCTGATGGGTCTATTGATAAGAGTAATTTGAAAAAAGGTTCAGTGTCTTTTTTAGTTGCAGGTTTAGGAAGGACTGGTATGGATTATTTTTATGGTGATGAGAGTTATAGTTTATTAAAAAATTCTATTGATGATTTGAGAACTTTTAAAGTTGGGGATTGTTCAGATTTAAAATTTTATGGGGACAAATTAAAATTGAGTGTTTGTTCATATGAGTTTAATGGTAATTATGAATTTGAATTAAAAAAAACTAGTGATGGTTTTTTTTTAAATTTTGAATTAAATTTTTAATTTAATTATTTTAATTATTTTAGTTTAATTTTTGTATTCAATTTTAGTTTAGTTATTGAGTGATTAAATAATATTAATTAGTTAATATTGTTTATTTTATGTTTTTTAAAAAAATCATCATTTTAAGTTTATTTTTATTTGTATTATTGGGTGGTTTTGTTATTTTATATGATTTCAATGATACTTTAAAAATTGGAATTATGGTTCCAAAAAGCGGGGATTTAATTTCTAGGGGGAATAATGTTTTAGATGTTTTGAATCTTAGTTTTACTGAAATAAATCTTAATAGTGGTATTAATGGTAAGTTGGTTGAGTTATTAGTTATTGATTCTAAATGTTCTAGGCAAGGGGGTGTTGATGCTGGGGAAAAATTTGTGGAGTTGGGAGTTGATATTGTTGTTGGTGGTGTTTGTGATGAGGCAGTTTTTGGTGCAGTTGATATATTTAATGAAAATCGTATTTTATTTATTAGTTCAAGTTCAGGACATTCTAGATTAACTATTGAGGATGATTTTATTTTTAGGAATAGACCTTCTAATCTTGTATTTATTGAAGGAATTGTAAATATTGTTTTAAGAGGTAATCATTCTAGTGTTGGAATTATTTATGATTCTGAAAGTGTGGGGGAAAGTTTGATTTTTGATATTGAGTCGGGTTTAAAAAATGGTGGTTTAGAAGTTTTTACAAGTAGTTTTATTTTGGGGGATGATGATTCAATTAATGATTTTATAGGTTTAGTTAAAAATGAAAATTTGGAGTCAATATTATTTTTGGTTGATTCAGATATTAATTTGAAATATTTACTTTCAAAGTTAGAAACTTATAATTTAGGTTTGCCAAAATATTCAAATGATATTATTCTGAATTCTAATTTTGTTTTTTTTAGAGATTTTTTGGAGGGGACAAAGTTTCCTTCTTTTAGTTATGATTTGGAAAATCCAAAATCTTTTTATTTTATTAATAAATTTTCTAAAACTTATTCTAAAAATATTTTTATGTTGGATACTTTTTTTAATATGGCGGTAACTTATGATTTACCATTTATTTTAAATAAGTCTTTAGAGGGTTGTGATTTTGAAAAAAATATTTCAATTTGTGCTAAACAAAATTTAGAAAATTTTCCAGGTTATGGTGGAGTAATTGATAATTATTCTTTTGATAAATATGGTGATTTAATTTATCCAATATCGGATTTTATTTATGTGGGAGGAGAATCTTTACTTTTAAAAAATTAATTTTTTAATTTTATTTTTTTAGGTTTAATTTTTAAACTCAATTTTTTTGTTTTTAAAAGTAAATAATTTTTATTAATTTAGATTTATTTATTTTTTTATGAAATTTAAATATATCTTATTTTTGTTTAGTTTTTTATTTTTATTTGTTGGTTGCTCTATTGCGGATAGTGAAGATGAGTCTAGATTAGAAATTTATGAAAATGATACAATTAAAATTGGAGTTATGTATGCTTTGTCTGAAAAAAATGATGGGTTTGGTAGAGTTTCTTTGGATATAGTAAATATGACTATAAATAATATTAATTCTAATGGGGGTATTAATGGGAAGTTAATTGAGTTAGTAATTGAGGATTCAAGTTGTTCTTTAGAGGATGGTAAGATTAAAGCTCAAAAATTAGTTAATTTAGGTGTAAAGTATATTGTTGGGGGGTTGTGTTCAGATTCAACTTTGGGAGCTGTTTTAGTTACTGATCCAAATGAAATTATTTTATTTTCACCAACTGCATCGAGTGCTAAATTATCTTATGTTGGAGATTATTTATTTAGGACAGTTCCATCTGATACTAGTTCGGCTACTAAATTAGCTAATATTATTTATAATCGAGGTTTTAGGGATGTTGGAATTATTTCAGAAGTTACTTCTTTTACAAGTTCATTGAAAATTAAATTTATTGAGGAATTTGAATCTTTGGGAGGGACAGTTTTAGTTTCTGAGTCTTTTATTTCTGAGGATGTTAATATTTCAAAACAAATTTTAGGTATTAAAAATTCTGAAATTGATTCTTTATTTTTTTTAACTCAGGATGAAGATAAATATAGGTTTTTAGTTCAAAATTTAATTGATTTTGAAATAGATGTTCCTTTGTTTACTAGTGAGACAATTAATTCTGAATATGCTAGGGAGGGGTTTGAAAATTATTTAAATAATTCTGTTTTCACAGGTGTTTATGTTTCGAGGGATTGGGAGGATTCAGTTAATTTAATTAATTTGGTTAAAGATTATTATGGTTATGATATAACTACTGATTATTCTTTTTATTATTTATCTTCGAATTATGATTTAATTAATATTTTAACTAGTGCTATGGAAAATTGTGAGTATGATGATACTAATTGTGTTAAGGATAATTTGTATTTAGTTAAAAATTATTCGGGGGTTATTGGAGATATATCTATTAATGGACTGGGAGATTCTGAACTTGAGTCATCTGTTTATACTTTTAATGGGGTTGATTTTGATATTTCTAATGAGTAATATATCTTAATTTTATTTTAGGTTTAATTTGGTGGAGTTGAATGTTTGAAGTTACAAATATTTTTAAAGTTAGTTTTTTAATTATGTTTATATGGGTTTTTTTTCAAGGTTTAAACGTTCAAATGTTGATGAAGTTAAATTAAATGATTTAGTTTTATCTATGAAAACTTGGTTTTCTGGGGTTGGTGATGATTTTAAAATTGATGAAAAAAAATTAAATATTTTAGCTAAATATTTAATTTTATATAATTATAATTATAATTATAGTTCTTTTGAGTGGAATAGATGTTTAAGCATTTTAAATGATTTTATTGGAAATTTTAAAAAAAGTGTTTTTAATAAAAATTTAATTCCAGTTGAGATGATTTTTGGATTGTGTTTAAAACAATTTACATATAATAAAAATAAATCTTATTTTGATATTTTAGAGTTATATGGATTAGATAGTAAGGTTTTAAATTTTATGTTTGCTGGATCTAATTTAATGTTTTTTAAACAAGATTTTAGATATGATACTCCAATTAGAGATAGAAATTATAATTTTTCTTTTGATGAAACAAAATTAATTTTTAAAAAATATCAAATTTTTAAAAAATTAATGTTAGTTGGAAATAGTATTGGAGATATTGGAAGGTATCAATTAAATTTATTTAATTCTCAAATTTCACACGATCATTCTTTTACTTTGGATAATTATACTTTTGATTTTTTTTTTTGTAAGGTCTATAATGAAACTATTTTGAGGGGAGCTAATTTGTATCCAGAATCTAATGCTATGCTTGGAGTTTATTATAAAAAAAAATTAGTTTATTATTTAGGTTTTGAGGTTTTGGGTTCAAATAAAATATTTATTAGACAAATACAAGGAGTTCCAAAATCACATTTTAATCCTGATGTTGATTTTGTTAAGATATTAATTATTTCCATTGAGGAATTAGCTAAGTTAATAGGTATAAATGAAGTTTTAATTTTTGGTAGTAATTGTTTTTATAGGAGACCTTTTTGTAAAACTATGGATAAATTTGAAAAACTTGAAGTTGATAAAAAATATGATGTTTGGGCAAATGATTTAAATTATGTTAAAGGAAAAGATAATTTGTGGAGAAAAAATATTTAATTTTTAATTATTATTTTTTAATTTTCTTTTAATTTTAATTTTTTTAAATAGGCCTAGTATTTTTGGTTTAATTTTTTTAGTTTAGTTTAGAGTTTTTTTCAGTGATTAAATTTTATAAATTTTAATTTATTTATTTTTTTATGTTGAAAAAATTTTATCCTTTATTTTTTAGTTTTATTTTAATTTTTTTATTATTTGGAATTTTTTTATATTGGGGCTTTTTATTTAAAGAAGATGTTTTAAAAATTGGAGTTATGGTTCCGTTATCTGAAAAAAAAATTTCAAGTGGTTTGACAAATTTGGAATTAATTGAGTTAGGAGTTAAAAATATTAATTTGGATGGTGGGATTAATGGTTATAATGTAGAGTTGGTGGTTAGAGATTCTCAATGTTCAAGTGAAGGAGGTTTACAAGCTATGGAATATTTTTATTCACAAAAAATAAAATTTGTGCTTGGAGGAATTTGTTCAGATTCAGTTGTAGGAGCAAAAGATTTTATTAATGAAAATAAAATAATTCTAATTTCTTCAAAAGCTATAACTTTGGATTTGTCTGATGTTGATGATTTTATTTATCGAAATATACCTTCTGTTAAAAATTTAGCTAATATTTTATCAAATGAAGTTTATGGTGATGGAGTTAGAAAAATGGGGATAATAAATGAGCAATCAAATTCTATGGTATCTTTTAAAAATGAGTTTATTGATGATTTCACAAATCTTGGTGGAGGAATTGTTTTTGAACATTCTTTTATGTCTGATTTGGATTTAACTGAAGTTTCAAATAGTTTAAAAGCTTTTGAAACAATTGATATGGATGGTTTTTTAGTTTTAGTAGATAGTAAAATCTCAATGAAATTTTTGGTTAGTAAATTAGAAAAAATTAATTTTAGTGGTTTATTTTATTTTACTGATATAGTTGATGATTATGATTTTATTTTTTTTAGAGAGTTTTTAGATAAATCGAAATTTGTTGGTTATGAAATAGATATTAACAATAATTTAAGTAAATCATTGATAGAATCATATAAAATCGAGTATGGGCGTGAAATTTTAAGAATTCAAAATTTTGAGTATTCAGCTGCATCGTTTGATTTACCATTTATTTTAAAACAAGGTTTTAGTAATTGTGAATTTAATAATACTGTTTGTGTTAAGTCTAATTTGGATAATTTAGGTGATTTTGAGGGTGTGTTGGGAGTTTATAGTTTTAATGAATTTGGGGATGTTGAGTTGCCTGTGTTTAAATATGTTTTGGATTATGGTGAAAGTTTAAAATTGAGGGATTAATTATTTTATGTAACTGGTTTTATTTTGAAACTTAGTTTTTATTCTATTATAATTATATAAAAATTTATTTAGTAATTTTTTTAGAAAGTATTTATGAAAAAAATTTATATTTTAGTTAGTTTAGTGTTTATACTTTTATCTGGATGTAGTTCTAGTAATAATGATTTGGGAGATGTATCAAATGGTTTAATTAAAAAACCAGATTCAGTTAAGGTGGGTGTTTTATTTGATTTTTCAGGAGGTGATGCTATATTTAGTGGTTATGGTCTCAAAGTTTTGGAAATGGCAGTTAATGAAACAAATTTAAATGGTGGGATTAATGGAGTTCCAATTGAATTAGTAGTTAGAGATGGTAAATGTACTCCTGTTGGTGGACGTGATGCTGCTCGTGAGTTAGTTGATTTAGGAGTTAAATTTATTGTTGGTGGGATTTGTTCAGATGAAACTTTGGGGGCTGCGAGTGTAACTGATCCTGCTAGAGTTATTTTAATTTCTCCAAGTTCTACTAGTCCTAGTATTTCTGAGGCAGGAGATTTTGTTTTTAGAACAGTTCCTTCAGATGGAATTAGTGCTAGGAGTTTAGCTAGTTATGTTTTTGATAAAGGGTATGAAAATATAGCTATTTTATCTGAAAATACTGCCTTTACTAGTGGTGTAAGAGTTAATTTTATTGAGGCTTTTGAAGAATTAGGGGGAACTATTGAAATTAAAGAAACTTTTGAAACAATTGATGAGGATTTATCAGATGAAGTTTTGGCTGTTAAAAATTCAAATTCTGATGGAGTTTTATTTTTAGTTTTAGGAAATGATCCTTTTAGAAAATTAGTTGGTGAGATGGAAAAACAAGAATTGGATTTACCTTTATTTACTGGAGAGTATTTGGAGTCAGGAGCTGCAAGAGAAGGGTTTGAGGAATTTTTAACAGGGACTGTTTATCCAGGTTTATTTGTTTCAAGAGATGATGAAAAAACTATTAAGTTTACAAATTCTTTAATTGAAGTTTATGGTGAAGATTTTACTTTGAAAGATCATTTATATTATTTAGCTTCAGTTTATGATTTAGAAAAAATTTTGGCAATGGGTTTAAATGCTTGTGATTTTGATGATTCTGTTTGTGTGAGAGATTATTTTTATTCTCTTGAGAGTTTTGATGGGATTATTGGAGTGAATTCATTTAATGAATTAGGGGATTCAGATTTAATGCATAGTATTATTCAATTTGATGGGGAGGATTTTAGTGTTGTAGATTAATTTATAATTTATATTTTTTTAATTTAATTTTTTAATTTTCTTTTAATTTAACTCTTTTATTTTTATTATTTTGTTAGTTATTTATATAATTTATTTCTATTTAGTTGTGATTTTTTTATCCTTGTATTTTTTAAAAAGAGTTTTTTAGCTTTTTTTTCTTTCTTTTTTTGAATTTGCTATTATTTAGGTTTTTACTCAAAGGTGTGAATTTGAAAAATAAAAATTCTGGTGTGTTGTTACTTAATGGTATTATTTGGATAAGATTTAAAAAGGCTTAAATGTTTTTTATTACTATTACTATGTTCAAGATTTTGAACAACAGTAATCCTTAGATAGGCAATGTCAATTGTTAAGCGGTTAAAATTACGGCTCAAACTAGTAAATGACACATATCATTTGACATATAGCTTCCATATTGTGGAGATCTATATTTTGATTCAATTGAGAAACCTAGTAAGGCAATACGAAAAAAATGGCAAGTAGTAGTACAAGAAAAAGAGGTAGTAAGGCGTTCTGGCCACGTGTTAGAGCACAAAAGCATACTGCTGTAGTAAATAGTTGGCAGTCATGTAAAGCGACTGGTGAAGCTAACTTTTTAGGATTTCCAGCTTACAAAGCAGGAATGACTAATGTTGGTTTAATCGATAACTTTTCACATACGTTAACTAAAGGTACTGAAATTAATGTTCCTGTAACTGTTTTAGAAGTTCCAGCGATTAAGGTTTTATCTGTAAGATTAATGGCAAAAGATGAATATGCGAATTTACAAGTTGTAAAGGAAGTTTCAGCTACTATTAAGGATAAACACTTATCTAAGAAATTAGATGCTGCTAAGAAAGAATCTGCGGCTCCTTCTGTTGAAGAATTAATTGAATTTGCTGAATCTGCTGAAGTTTCACAAATTAGAGTTAAAGTTTCAACTACTCCATCCGAAACTGGAATTGGAAAGAAGAAACCTGAAGTTTTAGAATTAGGTATTTCTGGATCTGTTCAAGATGGAATTACTTTTGCATTAGCTAAGTTAGGACAAGAAGTTAAGGCTTCAGAAGTTTTAAAAGCTGGTCAATTAGTAGATTCACACGGAATTACAATTGGTAAAGGTTTTACTGGTGCTGTTAAGAGATTTGGTGTAAAATTAACATCTCATAAATCCGAGAAAACAAGAAGACACGCAGGAAATGTTGGTGCATGGACTCCTTCAAGAGTTTTAACTACAATTCCTTTAGCAGGACAACATGGATTCCATGAGAGAACTGAGTGGAACAAATGGATTTTAAAGATTTCTGATAATGTTGATGAAATTAACCAAGCTGCTGGATTTAAAAGATATGGTAATGTGAAAACTGAGTATCTTGTAATGAAGGGAAGTATCCAAGGACACAAAAAGAGACTTGTAACATTATCTATGGCTGCAAGACCTAATAAGAGATACCCTAGTGTAGCTCCGGAGATTACATATATTAGAAAATGAAAGCAAATATTATTGATAAAACTGGAAAATCTGTAGGGGATTTCTCATTTGAGAATACTGCTCCAGCAGTTAGAGATGATATCTTTAAGAAAGCTGTTTTAGCAGAATTTTCATTGTTTAGACAAGAAAAAGGAGCTAAATTAACTGCCGGTAAAAGACAAACTATTAATGTATCCAAAAGAAGAAAAGCTTTTAGATCAACTTATGGTAAAGGTGGTTCAAGAACTCCTAAAAAGGCAATGTGGGCTAGAGGAAGTCAAATTAGATTTGTTGGTGCTTTTGTATCACAAACTACTGGTGGACGTAGAGCACACCCTCCTAAGGCTGCTAAGAAAATCGTTAAAGATATGAATACTAAGGAATGGAATGCTGCGATCAAGACAGGTTATACTGCATCTTTAAACAAAGATTTAGTTGCTGCTAATGGTCAAAAGTTACCTACTAACTATCCAATTGTATTAGACAATTCTGTTGAAGAAATGACTAAGACTAAGGAATTTGTTACTTTATTAAACACTTTAGGGTTTGAAGAAGAATTAGAGAGAACTTCAGAGAGAAAAATTAGAGCTGGTAGAGGAACTATGAGAAATAGAACTTACAAAGTTAAGAGAGGACCTTTAGTGGTTGTATCTTCAAGTGAGTCTCCTTTAGTTAAGGCTGCAAGAAATATTCAAGGATTTGATGTTGTTTCTGCTGACTTATTATTAGCTTGTGATTTTGGTATGAGTGAAAAACCAGGTAGGGCTGTTATTTTTACACAAAAAGCTGCTGAAGAATTTAAAGAGGTTATCAATTCATAAAAATGGCAAAAGAAAACGCAAATGTTGAAGAAGTTTTTAAACAAGAATTATCTCGACAATTTTATGATGTATTCAAGAAAGTTATTGTAACTGAAAAAGCTACAAGAATGATTGAATTTGAAAACAAGTTAGTTTTTGAAGTTGCGAGAGCAGCTACTAAACCAATGATTAAATTATTAGTTGAAAATGAACTTGGAAAAGCTGTAAAATCTGTTAATACTGTTAACGCAATTACAGGAGTTAAGAAGGCAATTGTTACTTTTAAGGAAGAAGGAGCTGCATCTGACTTATCATCTGAACTGGGGTTAATCTAGAATGGGAAAGAGAATTATTCAACAAAGAAGAGGAAGAGGAACATCTACTTATAGAGCTCATACTTTTAGATCTATTGGTCACACAAGTTATAATACTTATAATATGGGTGGTTCAATTACTGGGGAAATCGTTGAGATTGTTCACTCTGCTTATCATAGTGCACCTTTATTAAAGGTTAGATATGAAAACGGTAAGACTGCTTTAATTCCATCTTTTCAAGGTGCGCATACTGGACAAACTATTACAGTTAGTCAAGAAGCGAACGTTGCTAAGGAAGATATTAAAGAGGGAAGTGCTTATTTATTAAAGAATATTCCTGAGGGAACTAATATTTTTAATATTGAATCAACTCCTGGTGATTCTGGTAGAATGGTTAAAGGTGGTGGAAGTTTTGCTACTGTTGTTTTCCATACTGAAAAGACTACGAGAATTATGTTACCTTCAAAGAAAGAGAAGACTGTATTAAATACATGTAGAGCTTTTGTTGGAACTATTGCTGGTTCTGGTAGAACTGAAAAGCCTTTTATGAAAGCAGGAACTAAGTTTATGCATAGAAAGAAGACTAATAAGTTATATCCTAAAGTATCTGGAGTTGCTATGAGTGCATACGATCACCCACACGGTTCCACTAGATCTTTAAGAAAAGGAAGACCTACTCAATCACCTAGAAATGCGCCACCTGGTAGAAAGGTTGGAATGCTGAGACCTAGACATACGGGGAGAAATAGATAATTAAAATGGCAAACGATAAAGTATTTTTATTTAAAGGAAAGTCAATGGACGAGTTAAGAGCTATGTCTATTGAAGAATTTGCAACTTTAATTGATTCAACTAAGAGAAGAAAGATTAACAGAGGTTTTACAACTCAAGAGAAAATTCTTTTAGAAAACATTAGATCTGGAAAGAAAAATGTTAAGACACATTGTAGAGATATGATTGTTTTACCTGAAATGTTAGGAATGACTATTGGTATTTATACTGGTAGAGAATTTTTAGATGTAAGATTAGTTGATGAGATGGTTGGTATGAGATTCGGTGAATTAGCACCTACTAGAAAGATTGGAGTTCAACACGCAGGTGGTGGAGCTAAGAAGACAGACGTGAGGAAATAATGACAAATGGCATATAAATATTCATATCAAGGATTCGATAAAAACACTATGGCTAGAGCTTGTGGTTCTAATTTAACAATTTCATTAAAGAAAACTGTTGAAACAGCTAAGGAGTTATCAGGAAAGAAGGTTTCTTCTGCTATTATCTATTTGGAAAAAGTTGCTGAATTAAAGGCAGTTGTTCCATATAGAAAGTATAGAGGGGAAATGGGACACAAGAGAGGTGCTGGTATTGATACTGGTGGTTATCCTGTGAAGGTTTCAAATGAAATTGTAACTTTATTAAAGTCTGCTCAAAAGAATGCTATTGATTTAGGGATTGATGGAGAATTATACGTTTTATCTGTTTCAGGTAGAAAGGGTGTTTCCAGATATAAACCAGGTAGATATTCAGGTAGAAAGGCTAAGGCTACTTCAGTTGAAGTTGTTATTGGTTTAAGACCTAAAAAAGAGGTTAAGAAAGAATGATTGAGAAGAAAATTATTCAAGATAAATTAATTGAGTATAAAATTACTGAATTTGTTAAGAAACAATCAACTGATTTAGCTGTTAAGGCTGTAACTTTTGAAAAGAATCCTGTTGGAGAAAGAGTAACAATTTACACTTCAACTCCAGGTTTAGTTATCGGTAGAGAAGGAAGTAACATTAAAAAGTTAACAATTGCTTTAAAGAAGGAATTTAACTTTGAGAATCCTCAAATTAAAATTGGTGAAGTTAAGGAAGCTTATTTATCAGCTCCTATTGTAGCTAAGATGATTGCTAATGATTTAGCAAGATTCGGTTCACAAAAATTCAAGTTATCAGGTTTTAAATCTTTAACTAGAATTATGGATTGTGGTGCTATGGGTTGTGAAATTAAAATTTCAGGTAAGTTACCATCATCAAGAGCAAAGTCTTGGAGATTCCACAAGGGATATTTAAAGAAAACTGGATACGTTTCCGACTTTTTAGTTGATAAGGGTGTTGAGTCTGTTACATTAAAGACTGGTGTAGTTGGTATTAAGGTACAAATTATGCTTCCAGGAACTCCATTACCGGATAAGATTGTTTTCAATACTGAAGTTGCTGCTCCTGTGGCTGCTGAAGAAGAAAAAGTAGCTATCGTTCTAGAAGAAGCTAAGGCTGAAGAGGAAGTTAAAAAAGCACCTGCTAAAAAGGCAGCTGCTAAAAAGACTACTAAAAAAGCTGAAGTGGAATCTGAAGAAAAGGCTGAAGAGGTTAAAGAAGAATGAAAAAATTAGATTTAATGAACATTAAGAAGGAAGATTTATCTTCCACTTTAGAAAAGTTAAAGAAGGAATTATTCAATCTGAAATCAGCTTCATTAGCTGGTGAAGATGCTATGAAAAAGAAAGCAAAGATTGCAACTGTTAAAAAGGATATTGCAAGAGTTTTAACTAGAATTAACCAATAAACATGTTGGATAATACTTGTGCGGTTTGCGGACTTCCTAACGAACTTTGTGTTTGTCAAGAAGTTGAAAAAACTGCTTCACAAATTGAAGTTAAGGTTGAGCGTAGAAAGTATGGTAAGTTTTGGGCAGTTGTGTCTGGAATTGATACTGATACTGCTGGTCTTAAGGAGTTAGTTAAAAAGATTAAAAATAAAATGGCTGTTGCCGGAACTATTAAGGGTAAGAATGTTGAAATTTTATTTGGGCGTTCTGACAAAACTAAGATCTTAATTGATATTTTAGTTGAACAAGGTTTTGATAGGTCTTCTATTTCAACAACTAGTTTTAAGTAATTCGTTAACGAATTACTTTTTTATTTTTAATTATTTGAGAATTATTTATTTTTATTTTGTATTTAAAAAGTTAGAATTTTATTATTTTTGATTTTATTTATATGTTCTAAACATTATCTTTATTTTTAATTTATTTTAGTGATTTTTCAACTTCGGATGCTGAGTCAGGTTTTTCTGGGTTGTCGCTTTGTTTATCACTTTGAGCTTTATTAATTGATTTTTCAAATATTTCTGCGGCTTGTTGACCTTGTTCATTATTTTTTTTAAACATTGTTATAATTGGTTTAATCTCTAGTAAAATAAATATCACTAAATATATTTTCCAATTAATTTGGTTTATTTTTGGTATTAATTGGGCTAACATTAACGCAAAAACAAATGCTCCTAATTCAATACATCCTATATCTATGATGTTAAATTTTTTACAAAGTTTATCTAGTTTTTTAAAACACATATCTACTAATGTTTGTTAGATTTTTTATATTTTTAATGTATTTATTGAGTTATAGTATTAAAGTTTCAAATTTAAATTAATTTTTTAATCTAGTTTTAATTTTAGAAAAAGTGTAGAGTAAGGGACTCGAACCCTTGAACCATAAGGAACCGATTTTGAGTCGGTCACGTTTGACCACTTCGTTAACTCCACAAAATAGTATTTTATTCGTTTAGAATAATAAAATAATCATAATTCTATTTAAAAATCTTTGTTGTATTTTTTATTTATTTTAATTTTTGATTAATTTATTGTTTGTTTTTAATAGTTTTATTGTTTTATTGTGTGATTGGTTTATCTGAAAATGTATATATTTTTTCTTTTTTGATTTTATGGTTTCTAATTATTTTTTGTGTTGCTGGGATTAATCCTAGTATTACAATCAAACTTAGGGCAAAAATTATTTCTTTTGAAATTATTTGGTTAATATTTGTTAAATTTGTAAGTGTGGATCCGGCGTAATTATATACAATTGCTTCAGGTAAAAATCCGCATATTGATGCAGATATGAATGTTTTTTTATTTAATTTACTTAGTCCTGCTAGTATATTGATTAAATAATGTGGAACTACTACTATTGTTCTTAGTGTAAAAAAATAGTGAAATCCGTGTGTTTGAATTTCATTATTTATTTTTGAAATTTTATTTTTGTATTTATTTTGAAATTTTTTTCTAAAAAATATTCTTATTATTTCAAATCCTATAAAACTTCCAATTGTGACTCCTAATACACTTAAAAATGTCCCGAAATATATTCCATATAAAAATCCTGAAAGTATATATATTATTGGAGTAATTGATATTGGTGTGTTTAATATAATTATACTTATTATTAAATAAATTATTATTCCAATTATTATGTTTTCTGTGAAATATGTTTGAAATTGGTTTAATAGAATTCCTACTGAGTTTAAGTCTATAAATTGATTGAGAAATAATATTATTATTATCATAATACTTGCTCCGATTATGTGGTGGTTGTGTTTGGTTTTTTGGTTTAATTTTGAAACTTTTTGTAACATTATAGTATAATATCTTAATTTTTAATTTATAAATTGTTGTCGTATTTTTTTGGTTGTATGGTTTTTAGTTGATTTTTTCCCAGGTCCAATCAAAAATTTCTATGGTTTTATTATTTAATTTATATTTTAGGGATTTTTCTTTTGTTTTTTTAACTTTTATTTTAAATTCTTTATTTAATTTTATTTCGTTTAAAATCCAAATTTCTTTTGTATGTTCGATATCTGGGATTTGTAATTTGTTTGGTTGTATTATTTTTGTTTCTTTGTTAATTTTGGGGGTGTGGACATATAATTCCTTATTTTCTAGGTTTTTTGAAAGGGCTATTAATGCCCAATTTATTGTTTCTGAGAAACAAATTCTTTTTGTTTTATTATCTTCGAGATTATTTTTTGTTAAGTAATTTTTTGGGATTTTTGGAACTAATATTTTATTGTCTAAATTTTTTTCACTTAGGTGAAATAATTTTAATGTCATATTATTTGTTATAGTTTATTTTATTTAAATTTATTTTTATTTAATTGGATTTATTTATAAATACTAGTTGATAAATATTATTATGTCAAAAAATCGGAGGGGAAATAATTCTGGAAATTCGAGTAATTCTAATTTAAAATTATCTTCAAAAAAACAAATTGAAGTTGATTTAACTTTAAAATCTTTGATTGGGAAAAATATTAAAATTGTAAAGTCTACGCTTGAAAATCAAGTTGGATTTGAAGGTGAATTATTACTTGAAACTGCTAATTTTTTTGTATTGTCTAAAAACGGCTCTACTATTAATATACTTAAAAGAAATGTTACTATTGAAGTGGACTATAAAGGACAAGCTTTATATATGGATGGACGCTTTCTTTATAGTACTTTAACACAAAGAATAAAAAAGTTTAAGTGATTTGAATCGTTTCTTATCACGAATTTTAAAAATAGCTTGGTTAAAGTTTAATCACACTCGACTCTAAGAGTTTGGTGGGAAAAACTAGGGATTACTGCAAATTCTTGCGGGTAATTACCGATTTAATTAAAAATGAAAAAAACAATTGGTTATAATATTGAATCTGACGTTAAAGCAGAACCAAGTAATGACAAAAACTGTCCTTACACAGGTAATGTTTCAGTTAGAGGAAAAATGTTCGAAGGTACTGTTGTTTCCGCTTTAATGGCTAAGACTGTTAAAGTTGAATGGGAAACTATGGTTAAGGACTCCAAGTATAACAGATATTTAAAAAATAGAACAAAAGTTGCTGCACACAATTCTGACGCAGTTTCCGCTAAATTAGGAGACAAAGTTTTAATTGCTGAATGTAGACCTTTATCTAAAACTAAAAAATTTGTTGTATTAAAGGTAATTGAGAGGGCTCAAGAGTAAAATGAAAGCAATTAGAAGAAACGGATCAAGAGGTTTACCTATTGGTGCTAGAGTTCAAGTTGTTGATAACTCAGGAGCAAAGGAAGTTAAAATCATTTCTGTTAAGGGATATAAATCTGTTAAGAGAATGCTTGAATGTGCTGGTGTAGGTGATATGGTTACTGCAAATGTTACTAAGGGGAAACCTGATATGAAACATAATGTTGTTAAGTGTGTTATTGTTAGACAAAAGCAAGAATTTAAGAGACCTAATGGACAAACAATTAAGTTTGAGAGTAACGGAGCTGTAGTTTTAAAAGATGACAAAGGTGGACCTAAGGGAACATTAATCAAAGGAGCTATTGCAAAAGAAGTTGGAGAGAGATTTCCAGCAGTTGCTAGAATTTCAAATATCGTAGTTTAAAAATGAAGAAAAATTTTTCAAATGCATGGAAAGCTTCCTCACAAACGAGAAAGCAAAGAAAGTATGTTTTTAACGCGCCATTACATGTTAAGCACAAATTTGTTAATGTTTCATTATCAAAGGATTTAAAGGCTGAACATTCAACTAGAGCAGTTCCTGTTAGAGTTGGTGATGTTGTTGAAATTAAAGCAGGTCAATTTAAGGGGACTTCAGGAAAGGTTTCTAAGGTTTCATTAATTAAAACTAAGGTTTATGTTGAAGGAGCTGCAGTTAAGAGAAGAGATGGAACAGATTCTTTATATCCAATTCACCCTTCAAACTTAATGATTACTTCATTAGATTTATCTGATAAAACTAGAGCTGATAAGTTAGCTAAAGTTAAGGAGGCTAATAAATAAAATGGCATCTAATAGTAGACACTTAAAAAGAACTAGCATGCCTAATTCATGGCCTGTTAAAAAGAAGAATATTACTTTTGTAACTAAGCCTAACGCTGGTTCACACAAGTTAAAATATGTTACACCTGTTGTTGTAATCTTAAGAGAAGTTTTAGGATACGCACAAACATCTAAGGATGCTAAGTATATTGTACATAACAAGGAAGTTTTAGTAAACGGTAAAAAGGTTACTGATGTTAAATTCGCTGTTGGTATGTTCGATATTTTTGAATTATCTGAAACTAAAGAAAAATTCGTTGTAATTTTTGATGAAGTTGGAAGATTAAAATTAGTTCCTACAAAGGATTCAACTATTACTTTAAAGGTTGCTTCAAAGACAATTTTAAAATCTGGGAAGTTCCAATTAAATATGATGAATGGATACAACATTTTAGTTGATGAAAAGACTTTTAAGAAAGTTTCAGTTCAAGACTCAGTTGTATACGACTTTGCTAAGAAGGCTGTAAAGAAGACTTTAGAGTTAAAGGAAGGTTCACAAGTTTACTTATTTGATGGTAAGTTTAAGGGATGTTTCGCAACTGTTAAAGGGTTTACGTTATATAATGGTTTAGCTAATGATTTAGTTACTTTAGAAATTGAAGGAAATGAAGCTTCAACTGCTAAGGCTTACTGTTATGTAATTGAAAATACAAAGGGGTTTAATTAAAAATGACTAATAAAATGAAGAATGTTACTTTAGAAAAAGTTACTTTAAACGTTTGTGTTGGTAATGATAAACCTGGTATGGTTAGAGCTAAGAAATTATTAGAGATGTTAACTGGTAAAACACCTGTTATGAATCTAGCTAAGAAAAGATTAGCAACTTGGCAATTAAGACCAGGTTTACCTATTGGATATAAAGTTACTTTAAGAGGAGAAGATGCTAAGAAATTTTTAACTTGGTGTTTAGAATCTAAGGGTAATAAGTTAAAGGCTAAGTCATTAGACCACACTGGAAACTTTTCATTAGGATTTACTGAATATTTAGAATTAAGTAGAAGTAAATATGATGCTGATATTGGTATTATGGGATTTGAGTTAATGGTTACTTTTAAGAGACCAGGAACTAGAGTTAAGACTAGAGCTTTACACTCTGCTAGAATTCCTTTAAGACATAAGGTTACTGGAGCGGAAGTTACAGAAATTTTAAAGAATGAATTTAATACTGAGGTGACTGAGTAAAATGACTGCAAAAGATTTTTCAAAGGTTGCTAATCAATTAGAGCAAAAGCCTGCTAAGTGGGCTAAGTATAATAAACACAACGCACCATTAGCGAGAGCTTTTGGAAGAACTGTAAAAAAGTGTGAATTATGTGGGACTACAAGAGGAGTTATGGGACAATTTGGACTAAACGTTTGTAGAAGATGCTTTAGAGCTAACGCTCAAAAGTTAGGGTTTAAGAAATTAAACTAATAATATAGGTATATAAAAAATGACATTAAATGATCCATTGGCTGACTCATTATCAAAAATTAATAATGCAGTTAAAGCTTTAAATAAGACTGTTACACTAAAGAAATCAAAGTTTCTTTTAAGTGTTTTAGATGTGCTTAAGGATAACGGATATGTTGGTAATTACGAAATCGTAGTTGATGGTAGAGGAGACAAAGTTATTGTTTCTTTATTAGGTACTATTAATGAATGTAAGGTAATTAAACCAAGATTTCCTGTGAAACTTGAGGAAATGGAGAGTTTTGAGAAGAGATTTTTACCAGCGAAGGATTTCGGTGTTTTAATCATCTCAACTAATAAAGGTTTATTAACTCAAAAGTCTGCAAAGGATAATCATGTAGGAGGTACATTAGTAGCTTATTGTTACTAGTTTTTTACAAATGACACAAGAACAAAAAGTTTGGAAGTCCATGTCACAAGAAGTTGAAATGCCTGAAGGTGTTACAGCAACTTTTGAAAAGGATGTTTTAACTGTAAAAGGACCTAAAGGAGAAGTTTCAAAAATTTTCAGATTCCCTAGAGTTTTCGTTAAAGTTGAAGGTAATAAATTAATTACTGGGACTAATAAGTTTTCTCAAAGTGAAAAGAAGATTATCTTTACTTATAGAGCTCACTTTAACAATATGGTTAAAGGTGTTACTGAAGGATTTACATATAAATTAAAAGTAGTTTATGCTAAATTCCCTATGACTGTTGCTTTAAATGGTAATAAGCTTACTGTTAAAAACTTTTTAGGAGAGAAAGTTCCTAGAGTTTCTGAAGTTCCTTCAGATGTTAAAGTTACTGTTGCTGGTGAAGATATCACTGTTGAAGGAATTAACAAGGAGTCCTGTGGACAAGTTGCTGGTTCAATTGAAAGATTAACTAAGATTTCACACTTTGATAGAAGAGTAATCCAAGATGGTATTTTCATTACTGAGAAACCACATGTGAGGTATAATTAAAAATGACTGAAAATTTATTAAAGGCTAGAGCTGCTTCTAAAGCAAGAAAGCCTACTTATAGAAGAGTTCAAGCTCACCAATTCGCTAAGTTAAACCACGAAACAAAGTGGAGAAAACCTAAGGGAATGGGTAATAAAGTTAGAAGAGGTAGAAGAGGGAAACCTTCAATGCCAGAAGTTGGATTTAAGTCACCTTCAAAGGTTTCAGGTTTAGATCACAATGGTTTAAGACCAGTTATTGTTAATAATGTAGCAGGACTTGCTAATGTTGATGCAAAGACTGATGTTGTTGTTATTGGTGCAACTGTTGGTGGTAGAAAGTCAATTGATATTTTAAACGCGGCTGAAAAGGCTAAGTTAAAGGTTTCAGGACATAATGATATCGCTACTTCAGTTAAATCATTAACTAAAGTTGCTCCTAAAAAAGCTGCTGCTCCTGTAAAGAAGGCTGCTGCTAAGAAGACTGAAAAAACTGAAGAGGTAAAATCAGAATGAATTTAGGAAAACAAAAACAATTAGCTGCTAGAGCTTTAGGAGTTTCAACTAAAAGAGTTAAGTTTAACTTAACTGCTGAAACTAAGAAAGATTTAAAGGAATTAATTTCAAGAGAAGGTGTTAAAGATTTAGTTGCTGATAAGGCAATTATTGTTAATGCTAAGAAAGGAAATTCAAGAACTGCTGCTAATAAAATTGCAACTCAAAAGGCTAAAGGTTTAAGATCTGGACATGGAAATAGAAAGGGAACTGCTAACGCAAGATTCAAATCTAAGGACAAATGGATTATTAAGATTAGAGCTTTAAGAGCACAATTATTATCTTTAAAGAAGGCTGACAGATTAACTGTTGCTGGTTATAGAGAATTATATAGAAAAGCTAAAGGAAATTTCTTTAGAAATAAAAAACACATGGCTTTATACATTGAGCAACATGATTTTTTACAAACTGTAGAAAGTAAGAAGGAGAACAAATAAAAATGAAGAATTTAAATAAAAATAGAGTTTTTAGATTTAATAGAAGAATCCGTGGTCTTACTAACTATAAGCAAAGGTTAGGTTTATTAAAAAGTGAACTAACTAGAGCTGTTGTTAGACAATCTAACAATAATATGTTAGTACAATTAATTGATTACGCTGATGATGGGGATATGATCTTAACATCTGCTAAGGCTCATGAGTTAAAGAAGTTAGGGTATACATTAAATACTGGTAACACTGTTGCTGCTTATTTAACTGGTATGTTAGCTGGTAAGAGATTATTAGCTTCAAAGAAGGGAACTTCAGAAGTTATTATCGATTTAGGTTTACAACAATCATTTTATGGTGGTAGAATTTATGCTGCTGTTAAAGGATTAAAGGATTCAGGAGTTAATGTTTTAGTTTCAGAAGATGTTTTTCCTGCTGAGGAAAGATTATCTGGTGCTCATTTAAAGCAAGATGATGCTGAAGCTGTAGTTGCGAAAGTTAAGGCAACTATCGAGGGTATGTAAAAATGGAACAAAAAAAGGGAAATTTTAAACCAGGACAAGGAAACTTTAAGCCAGGACAAAAAGGAAACTTTAAGCCAGGTCAAAGAGGAAAGTTCGGTGGAAACAGAGCTCCTAGAAGAAACTTCGAACCAGAAGTAAAAGTTTGGGTTCCAAAGACTGCTTTAGGTAAGGATGTTTTAGCTAAAAAGTATGCTAATTTAGATGAAGTTTTATCTTCTGGAAGATTAGTTCAAGAAGGAGAAATCGCAGATTTCTTAGAGCCTGCTTTAGGTCAAGAATTTGTAAATGTTGGACAAGCTAAAGGTAAGTTTGGTGGAGGAAAGAGAAAGATTTCTAAGCCTACACAAAAAGTTACTAAGGAAGGTTCAGTTATGAGTTTTGCAATGATTTCAGTTACTGGAAACAGAAACGGAGTTGTTGGTTTAGGATTTGGAAAGGCAAGAGAGACTGTTCCTTCAAGAGAGAAGGCAGTTTTAGCAGCTAAGAAGAACTTAATCATGATCAGAAGAGGTTGTGGTGATTGGGGTTGTTTCTGTGGTGCTGGTCACTCAATTCCATTTTCTGTTACTGGTGTTTCCGGTTCAGTTACTGTTAAATTAATGCCTGCTCCTAAGGGAACTGGTTTAGTTGTTGAAGCTGAATTAAAGAAGATGTTAGAATTAGCTGGTATTAAGGATGTTTGGAGTAAGACTTTTGGTCAAACAAAGAATAAAAATAATATGATGAAAGCTGGTTTTGAAGCTTTAAAGGAGTTACAAAAGGTTAAGTTAATGCCGTCAGTTGCTGAAGGTAGAGGAATTATGGATGGTGGATCAAATGAGTAATCAAAAAATTGCAGTTATCTTAATTAGAGGTTTAGTTAATGTTGATGTAAATATTAAAAAGACTTTAGAATTATTAAGATTACAACAAAAGCATGTTTGTGTAGTATTAGATAATACTCCAGAGAACTTAGGTATGGTTAAGAAGGCAAAAGATTATGTTACTTTTGGATTAATTGATGAAGCTTTCTTTTCTACTATGTTAGAAAAGAGAGGTTTAGTTATTGGTAAGTCAGATGTTAAAATCGATGCTGCTAAGATTGCAAAGGAATACTTTGCTGGTGAAGTTAAGTTAAGAGATTTCGAAACTAAATTCACTATTAAACCATTTTTCAGATTACATCCTCCAATTGGTGGATTTGAGAGAGCTGGTATTAAAATGCCTTTTACAAAGAAAGGTGTTTTAGGTGATAGAGCTGAAAAAATTTCAGATTTAATCACTAAAATGCTTTAAATTTTCTTTGAAAATTTAAACATTTATTTTTATTGATTTTTTAAAAATCAAAGCTTTTATTTTTGGGGGTGCCTGATTTGAAAGTAAAATTTAATGGGTATTGATTGTATCTAACTCTGGGCGAAATCCCTTTGTTTTTAATTAATCATTAGCCAAGCTATTTTTGATTTTATTTATTTCTTTTGAACAAACATTTATATATTTTAAAAATATTTGAGATGTATGACTTATATCAATTTAGATAATCCAATTTATGTTGGGATTGATGAGACTAGGTTAGGTTTTAATAGTTCTACTATTGTAACGGCAGCTTTCACGCAAAATGAGAATTTAATTAAACAATTTTCAGATAGTTCTTTATTAAAGGCTAAAGATTATTTAAATTTAGCTAGAAAAACAGGGTCTAATTTGGAGTTACCTAGTTATAAAAATATGAGAAAGTCTGGTTTAATGTCTTATCGTTGGATGAGGGTTAATAAGGGGAGGTTTTCAAGTTCACAGGAAATCCAACATAGTTATATTTCTTATTTAATTCATAATTTGAATTTTGATCCGAGTAATGTTCATTTATATATTGATGCTTTTGAGAATAATTTGTCTAAGTCTAAATTTTTAATTAGGGAAGTTTTACATTTAAATGATTATTTAATTAGGGAAGAAAATATAAATATTTGTGGGTGTGGTGATAAACAAATTCCTATAATTAATTATGCAGATTTATTGGCTTTTGAGGTGGGTTTGAATAATTTTAAAAGATTTTCTGATAAGATGATTGAGTTTCCTGACAGTTTTAATTCTGTTCCTATTGTTGGTAATCGTGTTGATGGTTTACCGAAAGAATTTAGGGATACTTTAGAGACAGCTCTTTTAAAATGGTAATTTAATTATTAATTAAATTACATTTTTTTAAATTTATTTATTGTCCAAATCTATCAAATTGTGGTTCAGGGAATAATTTATAGTTACAGAATGCATCAAGTCTTGAGTTTGCAATATCATAAAAATCTGCAGATTCAATTCTTTTAAATCCAATTTTTAATCCTGGTGTTGCTTCTCCTGTTTTTAGGTATTTCATGTGTGAGTTTGTAACACTCATTCTTTGTCCAGTATTAGATCCATCTTCTCTTGTTAAGTGTAAATTTTCTTCAAATCTTCTAACACTACTACTTTCTGAAAAGTTTGGTGTATTATTTTTAGCTCCAAAGTAAATTGCTGTTGTGATTTCATCGTCTGTTACTAAATTTTGTTTGTAAAATTTATCTGCGTGGTGTGAAAAGTCAATTAAATCACCAGTTTTTGAATGGATAAATCCACTAATTCCAATTGGGCAAATTTCTCCGGGCATATGTTTACTTAATTCTTCTAATGATACATTAACTCTATATTCTTGAGATAACATATCTTGAGTTGTTTTTAAGTTTTCATTTCTGGAAAGTCTTGAGAATCTAGCTAGTGCTTCAAGTCCATGAGATTCGTCTGAACCTCCATTTTTAGGGTGAGCTCCGAATTTATCAACTGTGTCAACATAGTCTGAATTTCTACTTCCAATGTATGCAAGTTTTGCAACTTCAAATCCTTTGTCGTAGTGCATAAATCCAACTCCTAGTGTTGTTAAGTCATCACAACATCCAAGTCCTTGAGTTGTTCTTACAAATACTGAAAATAATTCTGGATTGTATGTGTTTGTTTTGTTTGGATTGTTTACTAGGCATTTTTGTTTTAGTAAATAATCAATATATTCTGGGTCTTGAACTTCTGAGGCTAATCCTTCAAGTGAAACTCCTTTTTTTCTAATGTTTCCAAGGTGTCCTACCATACAACTTCCGTTTCCAATTGTTAAATCTTTTCCGTCAATAGATTTTTGGAATCTTTTAACAGTCATATCTCTGTATTCGTTTGAGTCCATTAAATTTCCAATGGCTCTACCTCTTAATATTGCTAAAATATTTTCTTTTGTTGGGTCAAATTGATTTTTAACATTTAAGCTAAATCCAAATAATGGACTTCCTGATGTTGGATCAGAAAATGTTAATTTACCATTAGATTGGTTCATTATTCTTGAACTATTGGAATTTTTAATTCCAAATAAAATGTCAATTAATTCATTATCAAATCTACTAGTTCCTTCAATTTCTTGAGTTACTCTTTCTCTAACTTTTTGAATGTATTCTGGAGTTAAAATATTTCTTGCAATGTCTAATTGACTTGTTTCAGGAAATTCTAATCCTCCAAATGCACAGTGTCCTCGTGTTGCGTGACCTTCTGTTGTAAGAATTCTTAGGGCTGTATCAATTTCAGGAATGATTTGATGATCGAACGTAAAAATGTTTTGTCCGTAGTCTTGAACTGTTAGCTCTTTAGGAGCGACTTTACTAACTTTTGCTTGCGCCATAATTATAATACATCTATGATTTTAAAGATTTATAAACTTATGGGTAGTTACAAATTGGGATGTTTTAATCACAAGTATTTTTATAGATAATTTTTTAAACTATATAATTTTTAAGTATTATATTATGAATTTTTTTTGTAAAAAGGAGTTAAAAAAATACTTTTCTATGAAGGAGACTAAGAAGTCTTTAAAGATGGATTATTTTATTTTATTTTTGATTTTTTTATCTTTATTTATTTTTATTGCTTTAACTTATACTTTACCTGAAAATGTTAGAACTACTTTAGTATTTTTAGATTATATAATTTTAATCTTGTTTACTATTGAGTTTGGTATTAGGTATTATGTGTCGCCAAATAGAGTTAATTTTTGGAAGTCAAAGTATATTTGGATTGATTTTGTAACTATTGCACCTTTTTGGTTTGGATATACAGATTTACAGTTTTTGAGAATTTTAAGATTTTTTAGATTGTATAGGTATTCTGAAAAGTATCTAAATGTTGGACATTTGTTACATTCTAAAAAGTTTCAGAAGTTATTTACAATTAAAGTAATTTTTACTTTATTTGCAATTTTCATGGTATCTGCGGGATTGATATATGATGTTGAAAATAGGGATAATCCAGGTATTAATAATTTTTCAGATGCTTTTTATTTTACAATTTCCACAGCAACTACTGTTGGTTTTGGTGATATTGTGGCAGTTACTGATTTGGGGCGATGGGTTGTAATTTTTACAATTTTAGCTGGAGTTATTATGGTTCCTTATTATGTTACAGTTTTAATTAAGTTTATTTCTGTGACTTCTAAAAAGAGAAAAACTAATTGTAAATTTTGTGGACTTAGGTATCATGAAGAGGATGCTTTTTTTTGTAAAAGTTGTGGTCATGAAATTTATCAGGAACATGATGGAGTTTAATATTTTTTATTTTTAATTTATATAATTTTTATTTATTTTGGTTAATTTTAAGTTATTTTAATTGATTATTTTTATGTTATTAAGAAATTTTATAAATGATGAAAACCTATATTTTTTATGAAAAAGTTTATTTGGATTATTTTAACTTTATTTTTATCTTTAAATGTAGTTTTTGGATTTGAAATATCAGATCATTTGGGTGAGTCTAGGGAATATTTTTCTTCAGTAAATGATTTAGTATTTGTAAATTCTGTTCAAGATGAAAGTCCTTTAACTATTAAGGTTGTTGGTGATGATTCAAGTTTACGTAGTTTTAATTTTATTTCTTGTGGAGGTGATTTTTGTTATAATTTTTCTTTATCTTCATATATGTTAGATGTTGGATTGAGTTTGGAGTCAAATGAATTTTTAATTAGTTCAGGTATTAGTTCTAAGGTAATTTATTATGATGTTGATTTTCCAGAATTTGATTTACAAAATAGTGTTATTGATTCAGATTCAAAATTGTTAAAGTTATATTTTTCTTTTCAGGATAATTTAAATGTTGAAAGTGTTGAGATTTTTAATGTTTTAAATTCGGGTGTTAGTAGTTTAGGTATTGTGGATTCAAATTCTTTTGATTTTCCTTTAGTTTCTGAAGGAACTGTGAATTTAATGTTTAGAGTAATTGATGGGGCAGGTAATTTTAAAGATTTCGATTTTAGTTTTAATATTTCAGATTTATATTCTCCTATTGTTTCGGATATTTTTTTAGTTAAGGAGTCTAATCTTTTTACTTTTGAGTTTACTGCTGAGGATTCAAATTTGAAAAATTATGAGTTAGTTCAAAATGATTTAAGATTGGATGGGGATTTATCTGGGGCAAAGGTTTCAAAAAGTGTAATTATACCATTTACTTATGGAAAAATGAATTTAAATGTTTATGATAGTTTTGGTAATGTTAATTCAAAAGTTATTTCTTTAAGTTCTGATTTTGATATTGAGTTTGAGAGTAGATATTCAAATGATGATGAGTTTAGGTTTGAGGCGAATGCAGATTTATGTAAGATGATTTCTATTGATTCAAAACAGTTTAATGATAAATTTTCAAATAAGAAAGATGATTTTTATATTGATTTAGATTTATCAGTTGATGGAGTTTATAATTTGGAGTTTTATTGTGAGGATAATGGATTTAGGGAAACATTTACGAGAGATTTTATTTATGATACAAAATTACCTTTAGTTTCAAATTTAAGTTTGGAGTCTGATGATGATGGTTTTATTAAATTGTTTTGGGATGATTCAAGTGATGATATTTCTGATGTGAGTTATAAATTGTATAGGGATTCAGATAGTATTTATTCTGGAAGTAGAAATTTTTTTATTGATGAGGATGTAAGTTATTTGGAAACATATAATTATTATTTAGTTATTATGGATGAAGCAGGAAATAAAGTTGAATCTGAGTTAGTGTCAGGAGTTTCTAAAAAGGTTTCAATTGAACTTAAGACTTCTTTGGATGGAGATATTGAAGTTTCTGACTCTAAGTTTAGATTTGATGTGGTTTCTGAATTAGATTCTGAAACTTTAGTTGTTGTGAAAAATTTAGGAAAAGAATTTTATTCAAAAGATATTAATGAAGTTAAGAAAACTGTGAAGTTGGATTTGGTTAGTGGTGTTAATGAGATTATTGTAAGTTCAGTTGATGAATTTTCAAATAAAAAATTTTTGAGGTATTTTGTAACTTATAATTTGCCAATTCCGGATGTGCCTGAACCTGTATTTGATGATGAGATTATTTCAAAAAATGTTGTTGATGGAAGTTTAGAGTTATCTGATAAAATATCTGGGGGCGTTGTTACAAATGAAATAGTTAAGCCTGAAATTAAAAATGAAATTAATTCTAAATCAGATTTAGTTGTTGATGATAAAGTTAATTCAAATTCTTTAAATGATTGGATTTTTTTTGGTTTATTTATTTTAGTTTTGATTTTATTTGTTTATATTTTTATTTTTAATGAGAGAAAATTAAATTTTAAATTAAAGGAAGATAAATTTAAATTTGATAACTTTAACTTTGGTGGTGGGGTTGATAGAAATAAAAAACATCATAAAGGTAAACATGTATCTACTGGTAAAAAGGATAATCATGATTTTAAAAGACAAAATGATTTGGCTTTACATAAACATATTGGAAAAATTAAAAAGGAGAGAATTAGTAAGCATCAAGAAAAATTAGCAGCTGAGAGAAAAGCAAAGTTTGATGCGATGAAACCTAAGAGAAAAGTTTCTGAGTTAGATAGGAAAAAAATTAGTGATTTGAAAAATAAAAAGTTTAATTTTGATATTTCACATAAATATTCAAATGATAATTATAAAATGAAATCTGAACCAATCTTGGAGGAAAATGCTTTAGAAAATGATGAAGTTTTTAAAGAAGAGTCAACTTATAATAATAAGAATATGAAAATTAAATTAAAAAAGAATCCTGGATTTTTTGGATTATTTAAGAGAGCTGAAAAATCTGAACCTTCTGAAGAAGATATTGCTAATGATGAATTTATAGGTTATATTGGAAATCAAAGAAATAAAAAAGCTTGGGATAATCCGAAATTATATAGACAGTCTCATTATGATGAACTTGAAGCTAAAAAATTAGAGAAATTAAAAGCTATTGAAGATCAAAAAAGAATGGAGCTTCAAGCTAAACAATTAGAGATTGATGAACATAATAAAAAATTAGCAAAAAAAGCAAAGGCTGAGGCTGAGAAACAAGAGTTTAATAATAATAGAAAAATTGCTAGAGCTACTATGGATGAATATTTATCTTCAAAGTCTAAAAAGAGAAGTTCTTGGTTTGCTGAAAAGTTGGTTGAGAAAGATATTAAATTTAGAAAATAATTTTTAATTCTTTTAATTTATTTTGAGTTGTGAAAAATATTAATATAGTATTTTTAAATAATTTATTTATGTTAAGAAATAATATTTTTCTAAATTGTTGTAAACTTGAAAATTTTATAAAGTTTGATTTTTTTAAGAAAAATAAAAATTTAGTTTTAAAATTTAATCCTTTAGAATTTAATTCTAAAACAATTTTTTCTAAAACTGAAAAGTTTTTTTTTGATGATTTAAAATCTGAGTATTTAGATGTAAATCATTCAAATTTCCTTGTTTTTTCAAAGTATTCTAATGTTTGTTTGAGTTATGATAAACCATTTTATGATGATTTGGATTTGGAAAACTCTATTTTTGAAGTTACTCCAAATGTTTTAGGGAGGGAATTTTCTAAAACTTGTAGTTTTAGGTTATCAAAATATGGTGAATCTAAATCAGGGTTATTTGAAGTTTTATCTGGTGATGGTTTTTTTATTTTGGAGGATAATAATTTAAATGAGGTGGTTATAGTTAAGGTTAAATCAGGAGATATGGTCTATATTGAGAAGAGATTTTCTTTTGTATTGATAAATTCATCTAAAACTGATAATTTGACTGTATTTTCTTTATTTTCAAAAGATTGTAGGTTTGAAAAAGGAGTTTTTGAAAAATTTAATGGGGCAAATTTATTTTATACCACTCATGGATTTATTAGGAATTTAAATTCTAGTCATTCATATAATTTAGATAATTTTGAGGGAAGTTTTCTGAGAGATTTTAATTTTAATTTTGTGGATGGATTGTATAAAGAATCAATTTTGAAACCTGAAAAATTTAACTTTTTGAAATAGTTACTTTTTTAAACATTAAAATTAGTATATTTATATGGTTTTCAAAAAATTTTTAATTGGTTCTGTTTGTGCAGCAGGAGTTTTAGGTATTGGTAGTTTTGGAAAATTTGAAAATTTTGAAAAATATGGGTGTGTTAATGAGTTAAATTTAGTTGAAAAGTTATATTCTGATTTTGATTACTTAGATTCTAAAACTTTATTGGTTGGATCTGGTTTAGTTGAAAATGTTTTAGATAGAAATTTGTTAGAGGATAAAATTGATTTAGCTTTATCTATCTCAGTTAGTTTAAAAGTTTTGGATTATTGTAGAAAAAGTAACGGTGTTGCTAATTATTCCAGTGATTTGAGTGAGGGGGTTTTAAGAGAATCTAGGATGTTTTCAAATTATGCTTTTATTGAAACTTTAAAATTAGATATGGGTTTATTTGATGTTTTAGAAAAAAATAATTAATATTTGATAATTTAATTTTGAAAAATTAATTAAATAAATTTTCTTTGAATTTCCCAAGTAAATTTTTTAATTTTTTGTTTTATTTTATAGATTATTTGGAACCAAATAATCTTTACTTTCATTTTCAACACAATGTGTTGATAAATTGACTCTCACAAGAAACTATGTTTCTTGGAGGTTTGAAATAAATTTCAAACTTTTTTACATTTACTCTTACAGGTCTTGCAATTTTGTCTTTATAATAAAATTGTTATGTTGTAATGTTATTATTTTCAGAATTATTTTTTTAAAAATTAATTAAATAAATTTTCTTTGAATTTTCCAAATAAATTTTTTAATTTTTTGTTTTGTTTTATAGATTATTTGAATACAAATAATCTTTACGCTTTTTTTACGTTTACTCTTACAGGTCTTACAATTTTATCTTTATGTTTCATACCTTTCTTTACAACTGCTAAAATCTTTCCTTCTTCTTTGTCAGATTCAACTGGGATAGGTTCGTGTGATTTTGCATCAAATTCGTGTCCTACTTTAGCTGTAAATTCTTCGAATTTGTGAGATTTTAATGTATCCATTAAATTTGCGTGAATCATTTCAACTCCTTTTACAAACATAGGTTGGTTATCAGTCATTTTTAATGATAATTCAAAGTTATCAATTGATGGTAATAAATCTTCTACAAATCTAATTACTGCTTTATCTCTTGCTTGAATTAATTCTTCTTGACTTCTTCTTCTAAAATTATCGTAATCAGCTCTACTTCTTAAGTAATCCATTTTTAATTCTTCAACTTGGGCTTCAAGTTCAACAATTCTTTCTTCTGGTGTTTGCTCTTTTGACTCTTCAACTTTTTGTTCTGTTGTTTCTTCAACTGGAGTTTCAGCAGCAACTTCCGCTTTAACATCTTCTGTTTTAATTTCGTCTTTACTCATAATTTATACTAGTAATCTTATCTTTATATACTTTATTAGTTTTTGATAAAAAATTAAAATTAGGCTATCTTAAATATGGTAAAAATTATAATGTATTTTTTTGTGTTTTTAAAATCAATCGATTTTGAAGATGTCGAATACATCAATATTAAATCCTAAATCTCTTATATCTTGTTCAAAATTTTTTGATTCAATTTCGTAATCAAATACTAAATTTAAAAAGTATTCGTCATTGTTTAAACTTTTAATTGCTCGAACAACACATGTGCAATTGTTTAATATTTTTTTAATTGATTTTGAAGATTCTTTATCTAAATATGGGAATTTTAACACTGCGGCGTATTGAAATAATCCTAGTTTGTTAAAGTTTAAAACTGGGGTAATTCCTTCTAAAATACCTTGTTCTTTCATTCTATCAATTCTATATTTTACAGTATCTGAACTTACATTAATTTTATTTGCAATTTCTTTATATTGAACTCTTGCATCATCTTCTAGTAAATTAATAATTTCTTTATCTTTGTCATCAATTTGTAATACTTCTCCATGTTTAATTACTTCGTAGTCTTTATCTTTTTCAAATTCTGAATCAAATATTTTATTTGCAATTACTGATTTTTCATTTTCTTTAATTTCTTCTGATGAAATAATTGTATAATAATTTGTTAAAACATCTGAGAAAGTTTCTAATATTTCTGATAATTTTTCTTTAAATTCAACAACATTTTGAGCATATAGTCTTACAATTAAATCCCATCCATCATTTGATTTTACTGTCCAAATTAAATATTTATTACCTATATTTTCTTTAATAAATTTGTTTTTGGAAAATTCATCTTCAAGATTTAATTTTAAAAATATAATATATTCTTGATAATCTAGTGCGATTTGGTTAACTTTAGGTATGAATTTTACAATTAGATTCTCTTTTACTAATCTTTTAATTCTATAGTTTACAATTTCTCTTCCTAAATCTATTTCTTTTGAAATACTTGATGAACTTGCTCTTCCATCTTCAAGTAATTTTTTTAAAATTAAAACATCTTTTGATGTAATAATAGATTTATTTTTATTCATAATTACATTTAGGTTTTCTAGCTTTATAAGGTTTTTTAGTTATGATTGTCATTTTTCTTTAAATTTTTATAAATTACTTTAAAGATTATAAATAAATTTAAAAACTACTTTTAGTTCGATTAATTTTCGTATCAACAAGATACATTAAACTTAAGTTTTAAAGTTTAATTTAATAAAAAATGACAAATACAGATGGTTCATTAGCACTTAAAATAGTTGTAGATAATACTCCTAAAAAAGGTTTAGAAGCAAGTTTAGAAAACTTGAATGGTTTAAAATTAGTTAAAGATATTTCAACAGTTTTACCAATTAATTATAAGAGTTCTGCAGAGCAAAATTATTTGACTGCTAGAAAAATTTTAAGTGTTAAGGGAAACCATTATAGTTGTCCTGGGTATAATTAATTATAAAATAATTATTTTTTTAATTATTTTTATAAAATTGTAAAAATATTTTTCAAGAAATTTGAAATTTCTAGGATTTACTGTTTAATTAAAATCCTTGATGTTCTTTAAGAAATTCTTTTTCTGCATATGTTGATTCTCTATTTAAAATTTCATTTCTGTGTGGAAATCTTTGAAATTTTCTAATAATGTATCTATGTTCTATCGCATATTGAGTTACACTTTCAATATCTTTTCCTTGGTCTTTAGCTAGTTGAGTGAATAATTCTACACATTTTTCTTGATTTGCAATTGCTTCAGAGTGCATAAATGGTAAATAGAAAAATTGTCTTTGTTCATCGTTTACTTTTTTATCAAATTCTTTTTCAATTGCATTTTTAGCAATTTTTAATGCGAACTTATCTGATTTAAATGCTTTAGGAGTATTTCTAAACATATTTCTGGAAAATTGGTCTAATACTAAAATTAATGCTAAACTTCCTTTTGCATCGTTTTCCCATACTTTTCTTTTATCTGAAATAATTTCTTCGTGTAATTCAGCAAATTTAATTGTTAATTGTCTATCAAAATCTTCATCTTTTTTGAACCATTGTTCGGGTTTTGTTTCTTTAAACCAAAATGTTAAAACATCTCTTGGTGTAATATTTGATTTTTCTTCCATAGAATAATTATTAGTTTGTATATTATAAATTAGTTGGTGTTAGAAATAGATTTTCACACCAACCAAAGGTTGGTGGATTTTTACTTTATTTATTGTTTTGAATTAATTTCAGTTAAATACTCTTTAAATAAATTTAAAACTTCATCTTTTGCGTATTCAACAAATTTTACAGAACCTGCGTGTTCGTGTCCACCACCATCTGCTCCTGTGTGAGGAATTTTCTTTTGAATCCATTCAGTACAGAATGTTGGAACTGAGAATCCTTTAATATCATCTCCAACTCTAATTGTTAAAAATGTAGGTCCGTAAGTCATTGTAATTACTGGTTTATCTAATTGTTTTTCAAACATTGCGTGAATTTGGTTTGTTGCTAAGCCAACTGCAGGGAATTGTCCTCTTGAAGTTCCCTTTTCACCTTCAAATTCAACTAAATGGAATTTACCCATATCAGTTACTTTTGAGTAATGTTTTCCAATTGCGCAAGTTTCAGCGAATCTTTTTTCAATTTCTGGGTATAACATTTCAACTAATTCATTTTGAACTTTTTTATCGTTTCCAAATAAATCATCAACAAATTCTCTAGCTTCTTGAAATCTTAAATAGTGTGATTGTAAATATGTGATAGTTCCTAATTTAGTCATATATTCTTGAGTGTAACCAGCATCTTCTGCTAATTTAATATAAGCATCTTTTTCAGGTCCATCAACATGATCTAATAATCCTGCCATAGCTGGAATCATAACTTCATTTGAATTATTTTCATAAATAAATCTTGCTAATTCATAACCTAACATTCCTGAGCAAACATTTGAATCATGTCCTTCTAAGTATGGGTTAATGTGTCCTTGAATTAAGTGATCTACAGCAACTTTACCTTCAGCATCTTTTTCACCAGGGTAGTGGTGGTCAATTACAGCGATTGGACAATCATATAATTTAACTTGTCTATATCCTAAAATGTCTTCTTCTGTTGAACCATTGTCAGTAATAATTACTAATGGGGCTTTTGCTCCATTCTTTACCTTATCTCTTAACCAATAAGCCATATCTTTCATAGCATCTTCATATTCATAGAATGGTGCTTTTGATGGAGCTCTTTTGAAGTTTTGATATGGCAATAATCTATCTCCTCCTGACACATCATCCATTAAAGCAATAATTGCTCTTTGCATACACATAGCTGACGAATAACCATCACAATCGGCGTCATGTCTTAAAATAATTGGTCTTCTTTCCATTACAGCTTGTCTAATCATAGTCGCTACTTGAATAAATCTTGGTTTTAATGATTCTAAAACTTCTGATTTAATTGAAAATTCAGTACATTTTGGTAAATATTTTGCTTGGTTAGCTGCCTCAATTTCTTCTTCAAATGATTTAGCTTGCTCTTCTGACATTTTAGTCATAGATTTTACTTCTCCTTCGATATTATCCATTCTTTTGGATAAAACTGCAGTTACTGTGGCCATATCTCCAACATCAATTTCAGGAAATGCTCTAATTCCTGGTTTTACAAATGCTTTAAATGTAAAAACTTTAGTTCCATCATCAATCATCATTAATGTAGGTCCTGAAGTTTGTTTTACAACAGTTACTTTTCCTCTCCCATTAAATGTTTGTCCAACATCTCTAGGTGTTAATTTGTCAAAATTTGTATATTCCATTTTGTATTATTAATAGTCGATAATTTAATATTTTTTAAATAAAATGTAAAAAAATAATTATTATTTTATTTGTAATATAATTATAGTAAAATTAATATTTTAGACTTTATAAACTTAAAGTTTAATAGTAATTAGTTAATTTAATGTTTAGATAATAAATTTTTATGTAGAAAAATTCTGGTATTTAATTTAATTTTTTGTTTGATTAGAATAAAATAAAAAATATATATAATATTTTTAAAAAGATAAAATTTAGATTTAAATCTAAATTTATTGGTTTTCTGATAAACCTTTTCTCTCTCTGATTTGCTTAATAATGTTAGCTTGTAATTCTCTTGGTAATTGTTCGAAGTTTTGATTCTTTACAAAGAAGGAACCTTTCCCACCTGTAGCAGATCTAATATCTCCTGTCATACCGAAAGTTTCAGCAACTGGAACTTTAGCAATGATTGATAAGTTATCTTCATCCATAATCATATCTAAAACTTGTCCTCTTCTGTTATTAATAACAGATGAAACTGGTCCCATCATATCTTGTGGACAATCAACTTGAATTGTTTGAACTGGTTCATATAACATTGGTCCTGCTTGGGAAATAGCTTCTTTTAATCCATCTCTCATAGCTGGGTATACTTGACCAGGTCCTCTGTGAATTGCATCTTCGTGTAAAGATACATCCATTAACTTAATCTTAAAGTTTACACATGCTTCTCTAGCTAAAGGTCCTGCCTTCATAACTTGTTCGAATCCGTCTAAAACTAATTCAATAACCTCGTTTAATGCAACAACTCCTCTAGTCATATCAATGAAAACGGATCCTTGGAAAATATCTTTCACTCTTTCAGCTTCATCTTTTGGTAATCCACATTCATGGAATGTATCCCATAATTCTCTATCTTTCTTCTTAACTCTTCCTTGGTGAACTGTTCCAGCTTTAATTGCTTCAACGAATGATTCTTCCAATGGTTCTAAAGTCATATAGAACTTGTTGTGTTTATTAGGTGATTTTCCTTCAACTTCTGGTGATAATTTAGTAACTCCTTCTCTATATACAACAATAGGTGGTGATACAACAATTTCCATTTGTTTTTCTTCCTTAATTCTGTTAGTTACAACTTCTAGGTGTAATTCACCCATACCTGCAATTAAGAATTCTCCAGTTTCTTCATTAATTGTAATCTTTAAAGAAGGATCTTCTTTCCCAACTACTTTTAATACTTCAACCATCTTAGGTAAGTCAGCTGGTCTTTTAGCTTGAACAGCTACAGTTACAACTGGTTCGAAAATGTGTGCGATTTCTTCAAAAGCAGTCATTTCTTTTTGTGAAATTGTTTCTCCTACAGTTACATCTTTAACTCCTGCAACTCCTAGAATGTTTCCTGAAACAGCTTCTTCAATTTGGATTCTTTGAGGTCCTTTTGAAATGAAAACAGATTGAATTCTACCTTTCTTTCCACCTGATGATACAACATCCATACCTTTTCTTACAGTTCCTGAGAACATACGTCCAGTACAAACTTCTCCTGCGTGTTTATCTTGTGTAATTTTAGTTACAACAAAAGCTAAGTTTCCTTTAGGATTACAGTTAACTAAATCTTGTCCAATTGCATCAGATGTATCTCCACCCCAAATCATTGGAATTCTATACTTTTGAGCATCAACTGGGTTAGGTAGGTGTTGAACTACTGCATTTAATAAAACTTCATGTAATGGAGCTTTAGTTGCAAATTCTTTAACCTTTTCTTTAATAGCTGCATCATCTTCACCTTCGTATAATTCGATAGCTGATTTAAATGATAAACCTTTCTTTTGCATAAATGGAACTGATAAAGCCCAATTTGAGTAAGCTGAACCGAAACAAACTGAACCATCTGCAACAGATACTTGCCACTTTTGTTTAAATTCAGGTGGTGCAATTTTTGTAATTAAAACATTTAATTCTTCAATAATTTTAATGAATTTTTGTTGCATCATTTCTGGAGTTAATTTTAACTCTTTAATTAATCTATCAGCTTTATTAATAAATAAAATTGGTCTTACTTTTTCTTTTAATGCTTGTCTTAAAACAGTCTCAGTTTGAGGCATAATTCCTTCAACAGCACATGATAATACAACAGCACCATCAACAGCTCTCATAGCTCTTGTTACGTCTCCACCAAAGTCAACGTGACCTGGAGTATCAATTAAGTTAATTAAGTAATCTTCTCCTTCAACACTGTGAACCATTGAAACGTTTGCACTATCAATTGTAATTCCTCTCGCAGCTTCATCTGCGTGTGAATCCATAAATCTTTGTTCTCCTGCTAAATCTTGGGAGATCATTCCAGCTCCTGCTAATAAGTTGTCAGATAAAGTTGTTTTACCGTGATCAATATGAGCAGCAATTGCAATATTTCTAATTTTGGATGGAGTCTTCATAGCTTCCATCACTGCTTGACCTAAATCTTTTGCCATTTTAAAATATTATATAAAATTAATAATTAATATTGAAATAATAATTATTTATTATAATTTATATAGTAAAAAAAAACATTTTATACTTTATAAAGTTTATTGGTGTTATTACTTTAGATTTTTTTGTTTTTGTTTGTTTTTTGGGGTTTTATATAAAATTAGGAGTGTTGTATCTGTGCGTTACAACAAAAAAGAAATATTTATAAATTAACTTAGATATTTATAATAATATTATAAATTAATTTGGTATATTTTTGATAATTTTTGATATTTTCTTACTGATTTTTTAATAATTTACTTGATAAAAAATGGCTACATATTCGACTAAAACTGTTTTGAGAAATCCTTCTTATAAGAAGGCTTCAAGAGAATTTTTAACTGAAGTCAATACTGCGACTAATAGGGGTCTTGATAATGATTTTGCTAATTTTTATAATGAGTTTCCAAAAATTGCACCTTCGATTTTTCCAGCTATTTATAATTGTTCAAAAAAAATTCCTTCTAATCAAATATTAGGACTTAGAAAAGATGGAAAAACTTTTTATAGTGAACATTATATTAATGTTCCAAAAACTGGTATTATTATGAATCTTTTTTGTCCAGTGATTTTGGGTGGGAGTTTGACTCATGATGCAGGTGAGGATCCTGATGATGTTAGAAATAAATTAATTGGTTTTGGTGATGTAAATTTTCCTTTAGTTAAACATTATTCTGATGGTGATAATTTTGCGAAGCGTTATGTGGTTGATAATAAAATAGCAAAAGTGATTAGAAGTATTGATGGGCTTGAGAGTAAATTAGATAGATATTGTGATGAAAATGGGTTTGAAGATACTTATTTAGGATCTCTTAAACAAATTATTCCTTTGTTAACTCCACACCATAAAGATTGGAGAAAAGATTTGGCTTTTTTAACAAAGGGGACTGATTCTTATGTTGAAAATGATTCTATTAGGTTGAGCACTCACATTATTAAAACTTTAGATGGGACTGATGTTTTAAAGGATGTTGAGGTAATTTTACCTGTTGGAGATAAGTCTAAACAAATTGTGAAGTTAACTGATAGGATGGAGAAAATTGCTTTTTTGATGAGTCATACTGATGGAATTATTGAACATTTTGGGAAGGGAGGTTATAAAAATTATTCTCCTGAAAAAAGTTTAGTTGAATTTGGGTTAAAGAATACTTATGAATTTTTAGAGCATTTAATTTATGAAATTGATTGTGGAAATGATGATTTATCTAGAAAAGAATTATTTAGTTTGGTTGATTCAGTTAGAAATGTGCATAGTTTCCATAGAATTGTTGGTAAGTAAATTAATTTTATAAATTAATTATTTTATCTTTATATTATGATTGAGAAAAAATTTAGAGTTGTTAGGTGTCCGAGTTGTTTATATTTTCAAGTAACCGGTGCTAGTAAGTCTTTAAAATGTTTAAAGTGTAATAAGTCTAAAGTTTTATCTTATTTGAAAATTTATTTTTATAGTGGTTCTGCTAAGGAGTGTCAGTTAGTTTTGGCTGAATTAAAAAAACAAGAATATGAAACTCGTGAAAATAATCATGGTGATTTTTTTAGTTATGATAATTCTAAAAATAGTTTAAGTTCTAATTTTGAGGATAAAGTAGCAAGTAGTGAAGAAATTGATGATTTATTAAGCTTAGATTTCAAGTAGAGATATTTTTATTTTAATAGTAAAAACTTCGTTTGGAACTTTTTTATTATTAATAGTAAAATTTTTATTTGTTTTAATTTATTAATTAGAATTTAGAATCATAAGTCATCCTCCAACAAAAGTTGGAGGCATACTTTGAGTGGCCCTGGCCGGAGTTGAACCGGCGATCTTCGCCTTGTAAGGGCAACGTCATAACCACTAGACCACAGGGCCGAGTTAACAAGTGTTTCACTCGATAAATATAATTAGTTAACATCCCTTTATAAAGTTTGTGTTTTTGAAATTATTTTTTATTTTTAATTAATTAATTTTAGTAGTTTCCCTTTATTATTTAATTCTGAAAACATTTTTGATTGCCAAATTTGGGATTTAGTTGCTTGTTTATTTAGATTATTTAATTCAGGAGTATATAGTCTAAATCCATTTTTTCCTTTAATTGTATTATTTGAGTAATTTGTAATAATTTTATTTTCTAAAAGAATTTGTTTTGTAAATATAAATAGTCCTTCTATTTCTTTATTTTTAACATAAATTATTAGATAATCAAATTTATCTTTTGTGTCAAATGGAATTGTAATTTTATTTTCATCTCTTTTCCAAAACGTTACAAAATGTCCTTGCTTTGTTGGAGTTGATTTTCCAGTTCTGAAAATAATATCTTTAATTTGTTTTGTTTTAGTATTTTCAAGTTGGAATTTTGTAGCATTATATTGTTGAGATTCTTTTTCTGGTTTTATGTTAGAAATATTTAAATTATTTTTTTTGAAATAATTTAATATGTTTTTATTTATTAAAATCATTTTATGATTTTATAAATTTTTGAATGCTTTTTATATTCATTTTATAGAGTTTTGAATACATTCTTTCTAGGTTCGAATATTGCACCTTCTTTCTTTAAATTATCAATTACTTTTTGAATGTCTTTTCTATTCATTTTTAGAACTTTTTCTGCTTGTTCACAAATATCATCGTATTTAACTTCAGGTAATTCTGTTTCTAATTTATCAATGATGTCTAAAATGTTCTTTAATTGGTTTCTAGAGTTTGCTGTAACTCCAGTTGTGATTTTATCAATGTCCATTTTTCCCGTTTTTGAGTCCATAACCCCTAATCTTTCTAAACAATACATTAACATATCAATTGCTTTTTGAGCATCTTCAGCTTCAACAAATTTTTTTAATTTAATTTTAGCATAAGCTTCGGACATACGAACAATTGCTTCAAGTTGTCTTGCAGTCATTGGAACTGCTTTAATTTCTTCACCTTCTTCATCTGCTCCTGATGATCTGATTTTCACATAGAATTCTTTAATCATTTCAATTGCTGGGCGAGTTAATACCGGACTACAATTTCCTTTTGCGTATGATAAATATTTTTTAATAAATTCAGGAGTTAGTTCGGCAACTGTTGCGTTTAAGTCCATATTTGTTGCTAGGATGTGTTCAGCAATCATACTGTCTAATTTTTTATCTGGGATATCTCTTAATACAAAAATTAAATCAAAACGAGAAATTAGTGCTGGTGGGAAATTAATTTGTTTTCCTACATCCCCATAAGGGTCAAATCTTCCGTGTTTTGGGTTGGCAGCTCCTAATACTGTTGTTTGACATTGGAGTGTTGCTCGAATGTTTGCTTTTGCGATTGATACTGTTTGTTGTTCTAGTGCTTCGTGCATACTGGATGTGTCTTCTTCAGACATTTTATCCATTTCATCGATACAGGCAAGACCTCCACTAGCTAATACCATGGCACCTGCTTCTAGAGCCCAACCTCCAGTTAGTTCATCTTTTACAACTGCTGCGATAAGACCTGCTCCTGTTGCAGATTTTCCAGACACAAATCCTGATTTTGGTGCAATTCTTGTAGCAGCTTTTAGCATTTGGGATTTTGCAGCTCCTGGATCTCCAATTAAAAGCATATGCATATCACCTCTAATTTTTGTTCCATCTCCTTTTACTTTGTGAGCTCCACCAAATAGTTGAAGTAAAATTGCTTCTTTAATTCTGGAGTTTCCATAAATTGCTTTAGCAAAATTATCGGTTAATATTTCATAAACTTCTGGATTTGCAGCTAATTCTTTAATTTTTTCTTCATCTTCTTTATCAACTTGAATCTCTGAGAAATCTTTTGAGGATTTATCAATGTAGTGACCTTCAACGATTAAGTCAAAGTTAATTGAGTCTGAACCTGCTCTTGTTTGTTTATTTACATCTTTTACAATTCCAATAACATATACTTCAGTTCCCGGGTTTGAACGGTTTTCTTTAAATGGTGATACTAAGTCGTCTTGGAGTTGAACATTAATTCTTTTTGGTTGGTCTCCTGAGTTTTCTAAGTGGTTTGGGTTTTCTCCTAAAAGTAATGCTTGGGAGTCAACTCTTACTTTGTTTACGATATCAATTGGTGCTTTACATCTTGGACACGCTTTTAAAGTTTTCATTTTTTCCTCTGTTTGAGGTAGTCTTAATCTTTCAGTTGAGTATGTACAGTCTGGGTTTGTGCAGAGATATTCTAGGTGTGTTAGTTGAGGTCTTACATCAGTTTTTCTGATAACAATTCCTTCTAAGAATACTAATTTACCAATATCTTCACTACGGATGTCTCTGATTAGTTTTGATTCAGTAGATGGTAGGCTCATTAGTCTTGCTTTTGGCGTTTTAGATTCAGCGTCATCAGCGAATTGTTTTAGAGTTAGGTTAATGATTTCTAATACATCAATTGGTCTTTCTAGTAGTTGTTCTCCTAGTTCGTGGTCGTATTGGGAGATTTCAAAAAAATCGATTGGTAGAATGTCTTTTTCGTTATGGATAGTTTGACGGATTTCTCTTCGCATATGTTCGTCGAAGAATCCGTGAAAACGTTTGATTAATTCTTTGCTATCCATTAGTGTCATAATAAAAAAGGGTTTTTTTCCATTTATATAGTTTTTTGTGTGATATGGTTTTAGTATTTAATATTTTAGAATTATTTAAAGATTATAACTAAAATTATAATCTTAATTTATTTTTTAACATCCCATATAATTTTAAAAAAATTTAAAATTTTCATACATTGATAAACTAAATCTATTTCATACCATTTAATTGCTGTGTTTGCTTTTTGTGGAAATTTGTGGTGATTGTTATGCCATCCGTCTCCAAAGGTTAAAATGGATAATAAAAAATTATTTTTTGAGTCATCTTTTGTATTATATGTTTGATATCCAAATATGTGTGAGATTGAATTAATTGACCAATAACTATGGTAAATTAAAATACTACTTAATACATATCCAAATATAAATACTGAAAATCCTCCAATTAAATATGTTAAAATTCCTAATGAAATCATTGGTAACATATGATATTTGTTTAAGAACATTAGTTCTTTATATTTTGTAAAATGTTTTACATAGCTATAGTCGACATTTGAATGTTTTTTATCAATTATCCAAAGAAAATGTGAGTATAGAAATCCTTGGTATTTTGGTGAGTGTTCATCTTTTGGTGTGTCACTGTATTTGTGATGTTTTAGGTGTTGGGCTGACCATTGTAATACTCCCGTTTGTCCGGATGATTGCGCAAGTAGTGCAATTATAAATTGAAAAAATCTTGAGGTTTTAAATGCATTGTGTGAAAAATATCTGTGGTATCCAAGAACTGCGAAAATCATTCTTGTGATGTATAATATTAAAAAAACTATTATTTCTACTTTTGATATTTCTATGAAAAAAAGTCCAATTAATAATAGGTGTAGTGAAATAAAAAATATTAGTGGTCCAAATTGTATGTCTTTAATTTTCATTGTGTTTTTTTCCTGTTTTCATAAAATTGTCTAATCTTGAATAAATTGTATCAATTGTTTTATGCGTTGTTTTTAAATCTTCTATTTTAATTCCTTGATATAATTCTTCGATTGATTTTGTGTAATCGTGTTCTACATTTAAATATTTCATTTCACCTTTTTTTGTTAGTTTGATAAAATAATTTCTTCTATCTTTGTCTAATTTTATTCTCTTTACAAGTTCTAATTTTTCGAGTCCGTCAATTCTCCCAGTCATATTTCCTGAACTTACATTTAATGATTTTTGAATTTGTGTTGTTAGTAAATTTTTATTTTGGGCGTTGTGTAAAATTTTTAAAATTTTATATCTTTGAATTGTTAAGTTATGTTTTTTAAATATAACTTCTTTTCCAGCTTTTTCAATAATGTGTGCTAATGAGTATATTTTATCGTTTAGTTCTAATGGGATTTTTTTCATTTTATTTAAATTGTGTTGGTGCTTTATCTAATTTATTTTGGGTGTAAATTAGAGCTTGTTCTTTTATTAACATAAATAATTTTTCTTTTGATTTTTTTATCATTAGTAGTTCTACATCTTCTTGTAAAATTCCTTTTTCATATAAATATTTTTGTTTAATTCTAATTGTGTTGTATGGGTAAAATATTTTTTCTATAAAGTTTAAATTTAAATTAATTGTTAGTGTTTGGTTTCTAAATTCATTATCACTTGTTCCAATACCATTTCCAAATGTTGAAATAATTTTTGAAATAATTTTGTCGTTGTTATTTTTTTTAAAATTTATGTTAAAAAAATATGTTTGGTCTCTTGGTCCAGATTTATTGTCGTAGTCTGGATGGACTCTGTGCATATTTTTTATTGAGTTCCAAGTATTTGAATTTCTTACTTGTTCTACTGAGAACTTGTAGTCGTATGTTTTATCTCGAATTAATTCGTTGTTTTTTGCTCTGTATGCTTTTCCAGTTCCTTTCCAGATTATTATTAAATCTCCTTGTATTTGTTCTGTTTGTGTTGTGATTTCTCTATATTTATTTGTCATTTTATTATTAGCTTATACATAAACTGTTTATGTTTAAGTTAATATGTGTTAAATTATTTATAAATGTTTTGTATTATTAAATTAATTTTATTTTATTTCAATCATTATTGGCGCGTGGTCTGATCCAAATAGGTTTATGTCTAAAACTTCTAAGTTATTTATGTCCATATTGTGTGGGATTAATATGTGGTCTAGTTGTAATTCTAATATGAATTTATAATCAAATGTTATTTTATTTTCAAATGGATTTACTAAATTGTGTGATTCTAATATTTCATTAAATTTTTTTCTTTCATCATATTTGAAATTATCTTTTAGAGTTGAGTTAAAAAATGTCCCAGTTAATTTTCCTAAAAAACTATCTAATATGTTAAAGTCTCCGCAGAAAATATTTTCTTTTGTTCTATCCATTGAATGGATTGCTTTTTTGAATTGATGAATTCTATTTTTTGGGGTTGTGAATCTTTTTAGGTGTAGATTAAATATTCTAAATTGTTTGTGGTCAGATAATCTTTTTATATCAATGTAGATTGCGTTTTCTGCTGTATAGTCTTCAAACATACTTGAATATTTTTGTAATTTTTTGGATAGTTTTGAGATTGGTTTATTTGGTTCTATTATATGGACATGTCCTGAATTTTGGATTACTTCTTTTGATAGGATTATTAGATATGAATGAGTTTCTTTATTTGTTTTTGAGTCAATTTTTGTAAATTCTTTGTCGTAGTGGTGTTGGAATTGGTGCTGATTTTTTAGAAATTCTAATACTTTTTCATTTACTTCTTGAAAGCAATAGATGTCTGCTGACTCATATTTGAGAAGTTTTTTTATATTTTCGATTGGTTTTTTTTGGTTATGTTTAATGTTCCAACTAACTATTTTCATAATATTTATTTGTTGGTATTTTTATTTATTGATTTTGTGTTACTGTGAAATTTGAATTTTGAGTCAATAAATTAAACTTAATTTATAAGCCATTATAAAATTAAAAATTTTGATATCATTTCAAATATAAATTTATATAGAAGAATTTATAAACGGCCGAATTAGTTTTATTTTGTCAAATATGATTTTAGAGATTATTTTAACGATTTTATTCCTTATTGCTTTTGTTTTAATTGCATTTGAGGAAAGTTTGAAAATGAATAAAGCGAAATCTACATTGTTTTTAGGAACTTTTGTATGGATTATTTTGTTTTTGTTTGCACCTAGTTTTGGTGGGACACATTTTATTGAAGAAGCATTTGAGGAGACGATTCTTGAAATTGCTATTTTGTGGTTGTTTTTAATTGCAGCTATGACTTTTGTTGCTTATATGGATAGGCAAGGATTTATTGAAAATTTAGTTTATAAGTTTTTACCGGAGAAAATTTCTGAGAAAAAATTATTATTGTTTTTAGGTATTTTTACGTTCTTTTTTTCTAGTTTAGCTGATAATTTAACTGCTACTTTAGTTGCGATTACGATTATTATAGCTTTAAATATTGATCCTAAAAAGTTAATTACTTATTGTATTTTTGTAATTTTTGCGGCGAATGCTGGTGGAGTTGCGATGATTACTGGTGATGTGACTACTCTTATGATTTTTAATGCTGGGATGGTGGAGATTGTTCCATTGCTTGCTTTATTTATTCCAAGTTTTATTTCACTTATGGTTTTATATTTTTTGATTTCAAGAAATATTACGGGGGAGATGGTAATTGATAAAAAAATTAGAACTATTTCTAGACATGATTTAAGAATTGGGGCAATTTTTATTTTAACTATTATTTGTGTTATTGCTGGACATGTTTTATTTCATATTCCTGCTATGCTTACATTTTTGTTTGGAATGTCTGTTATGTTACTTTATGGTTGGCTTGTGATTTTAAAGCATAAAAAAGATGAGTTAGAATTATTGGAGTATATTAGAGCAATTGAGTTTGATGCTTTATTTTTTTTCCTTGGAGTTTTGATGCTTGTAGGTATGCTTTCAACGATTGGAATTTTAGGGCAGGCTGCGATTTTGTATGATGTGATTCCTACTTATTTAGCGAATTATGTAATTGGAATTTTAAGTTCTGTTGTTGATAATATTCCGTTAACTGCGGCTATGTTAAAGGCTGGACTTGTGATGGTTCCAGGTGATTGGCTTGCTATGACTTATGCTGTTGGTGTTGGTGGTTCTTTATTAGTTATTGGTAGTGCTGCAGGTGTTGTTGCTATGAGTAAGATTAAGAGTTTGACTTTTGGAACTTATTTGAAGAGTTTTGGATATATTTTAATTGCGTATACAGTAGGTTATGTTTTAGCTTATTTTATTGGGCATTTAGTTGCTTAAAATTTCTAAAGTTTTCTTTTAGAAAACTTTTTATTTTATTTAGTTTTAGAAGGATTAGAATTTAACAGTTATTCCTAAATATGCGTGAGCTTTTCTAAGTAAGTCTCTTTCTTTTTGTGGTAATAAATTATAGTTTCTAAAGTTTGGATATTTATTTTTTATATCTTCAATTACAAGTTTTGCTTCGATTTCTGAATTGATTTCAATTTCTTCTTCTATTTTATTTTCGAATTCGTTTAGGCGTGATTGTGTGTGGTTTGTTACTTTATTTTCTTTTTCAGTTGTAAAGTCTAACATTGTTTTTGGTTTTTTGTATTCAATTTTTTGTTCACCATATTGTTTCATAACTAAATTTAAATCTTTAATTCCTCGCATAACTTGTCTTACATCTTCTTGAATTGCTTGAGAAATAGCTCCGATGTTTTGTTCTTCTGTTTCTTGGGACATACAGGAAAAATTAAATTTATTTTTATTTATTTCCCATTCAAGTTTTGCAAAATCTTCGCCAGATTCAAAGTTAATATATTTTGGTTCAACTCCAATTTTTTTTAATGCAGTATAAATTTGGGTTATGTATTCAAGTTTAGATTGAGTTCCTGAAAATTGATGAGATTTAATTTTAATTTCTCTTCCGTTAATTAAATATGATTTCATTTATAGTATATAATTCTTATTTTATTTTATATAAATTTGTTTTTATTTAGTTTAGAATATTTTTACTTTTTTGAGTTGATTTATTCAACTTAATTTTATTTCTTATTTAATTAATACTAATTTATTTAGAATTAATATTTTATATTTATTTTATGGTTTATATTTCACATCCTAGTATTATTCAATTTGAATATAATAAAATTACTGATTATATTTATTTGGGTTCAAATCAGTGTTGTGTAATTCATTTTAAAAAAGAACTTTTAGATAAGAATATTTGTGCGGATTTCTCGGTTGATAATGAGTATGTTGATAGGCCTTTTGGAGTTGATTATTTTTTTTGGTTACCTATTGTTGATAAGAAAACTCCTAGTTTTGATGAATTATTGGTGGGGGTTAAAACTTTAAAATTATTTGTTGATAGTAAAATTAAAACTTATGTTCATTGTAAGAGGGGGCATGGGAGAAGTCCAACCGTTATTGCAGGTTATTTTATTTTGGAAGGGAATAGTTATTCTAATGCTATTAAAAAAATTCGGGAGAAAAGAAATATTCATATGTCTAGGGAACAGATAACTTTTTTAAAAAAATTTGAAATATTTGTTCGAGATTTATAATAAAATTATTAATTTTATTTTTTTATTTTTAGAAAAAAATTTGGTTTTTATAACTTTTTTGAGCTCAGCATTTGAATATGGGATATCCGGGAATATAAAAATTTG
>AYRE01000006.1_pt1 | contig 46534 bp, 38 predicted proteins | sample 183791 | NCBI WGS metagenome assembly AYRE01 (sample SAMN02391470, study PRJNA226580) | bioreactor metagenome | isolation source: day 6 sample from continuous culture bioreactor with low C:N ratio... | place: Germany: Bremen | reverse complement strand
TTATTTCAAAATGTTCAATTAATTAATAATGAAATAATACTAAAAAATGGTCACATTTTTTTAATAATTAAAGAATGTGTCGCAATTTCAGCCTACATACTAATTAGTTTAATATTTTTATCAATTCCAATAAATACTATAAAAATATACAAATCAATATTAAAATGTTACCTAATATTTACGATTTTAAATTTATTAAGAATAATTATTTTAATGATAATATTTATATTTTTAGGAGAAGAAATATTTAATAAAATTCATATTTTATTTTATGAATTCGTATCAGGAATTATGGTATCATTAGTAATTATTTATTATTTAAAAAAACACAAAATTAGAAAAATATATCCATTTTATTCAGACGTTAAATATTTAATTTCCCAAATAAATATAAAAAAATAAAAACGATTGAAAGAAAAAAATTAATCATTCTGATTAAGCATACCACAAGCAGCCTCAATATCCTCACCCATATTCTTACGAGTAAAACACTTAAATCCAGCTGAACGTAAAGTGGAATGAAAATTATCAATAGTTGAATTATCTGAACTAAAATAAGTTTTACCATCCATCTCCATAGACCCATTTAAAGGAATTAAATTAAAATTAGTCATATTAATAAATCCAAGCGAAAGTAACTTCTCCAAATCACAAGGTCTATCAGTAACTCCCTTAATCATAATATACTCTACCATAATTTTATCACGAAATTTTGATGAATACATATTACAAACTTCAACAAGTTCATCAATTTTCCAACGTGACAAAAACGGCATCAACCTATCACGAACATCCTGGAACGGAGAATGAAAACTAATTGCTAAATGAACTTTCCAATCACATAAAATAAACTTTTTCATAGCCGGCACAACCCCTGAAGTTGACACAGTAATTTTTGAAAAAGGATAACAATAATTTTCATGTAAATAATCAATAGAACCTACAACATTATCATAATTATTAAACGGTTCACCCATCCCCATATAAACAATTGATGTAATAATATCTTTTGAATAACAAACACCCTTAGAATTTTTAAAATTTGAAAGTTCACAAACATCAACACCATACTCAGAACACAAATAATCTAAAGCAGATTTAAACTGTAAAACAATCTCACTACAAGATAAATTTCTCATAAAACCCATTTTCGCAGTCAAACAAAACTTACAACCCATAGCGCACCCAACTTGACTAGACACACACAAAGTATATTTATTTTTAAAATCGGAATTTAAAACAGTATTATTTTTTCCAGGAATAAGGACACAATGAAAACCAGTATTAAAAATTAACTTAATTGTCCCATCTAAAGATCTCTCAACAGTTTCCAATTTAGTTTCAATTTTATTACCATTACTATTTTCATTAACTCCACTCATAATATAAAATAAACTCCAATAAGTTATAAAAGTTAGGTAAATAAATAAACTACACAAATAAAATAAAATATTATAAATTAAAATCTATAATAAAAAATATGAATAACAAAAAAGCCATAAATCCAGTAGTTAGTATAGCTCTCTTGTTAACAATATCAGTAATTTCAGTAGTTGGATTTCAAAACTGGTTTCAAAACTTTGAAAATTCAATATTTCTAAATATCAAAACTCAAACCAACACCAATAATAACAATTTATTTCTCAATGGAATAATAAATAATATAATGTATATTCAATCTAATAATGATGATGAAATTACAACACTAAAAATAATTAATAACAAACAAAACACAACCTGTGAATACAACTCAGGTTTTAATAACTCAAATTTAATTGGAAACTGGGACTTTGAAAATAAAAATTCAACACACATACTAGATTTAAGTAATTCTAAAAATCACGGAGCAATAAATGGAAATTATAAAAATGGAAATAACTGTATATTTAATTCTTGTATGAATTTTGACGGAACATCTCACATCTCATTTGATCCAACAAAATACAACTTCGAATTAAATAACTTTTCAATTTCAGTATGGATAAAATTTCCAGTAAATGGAACACATCACAAAACAAATAGTGGATGGGAAGGAATAATTACAAAAGGATTTACAACCTCAGGAATTCCAAACACATGGGGGTTAACAATTGCTGGCACATCTAACAATATTATTTCATTTCAAAATACTTATACTGCATCAAGTTTTAATGTGAATTATAGATATAACACTCCACAATACGAATGGGAACATTTTTTTTTAACAAGAAATAACTCTAAATACTCATTTTATCAAAATGGAAAATTTATATATAATTATAATCCACCTGAAAAATTAAATTTATCAAATCTAGTCCCATTAAAATTTGGTCTAGATAACTCAGGAAGATATTTAAAAGGAACTTTAGATGAAATTAAGATATATAATGACACTTTAACTAAAAAAGAAATTTCAAATTTATATTACTTTAACAATAAAAAAATAAAAATAAAACCGGGACAAAATAAAATTTCAACTTTTGGATGTAGACTAAATAAAAATGAGAAATACGAAATATTTGGTTTCACAAAAAGTGGAATAAAAATTGAAAAAACAATAATTGTAAAATAAAAATAATAAATATATAAATAAACCAGACAAACACAACAAATAACAATAAAACAAATATCAACAAAATAGAAATTTAACTAATAACTAAAAGTAAAAAAATACAATAAATAGAAAATATTTAAAAAACAACTAATACAAATTAATATATAATAAAAATGATAAAAAAAATAATTCTAAATACTGAATACAAAAATTCTCAAAAAAATCCAAACGAGTTTTGGAAAAAACAAGTTAAAAATATCACTTGGTTTCAACAACCAACTAAAATAAATACATCCAATTTTAATGAACCAAAAATTGAATGGTTTAAAGATGGAAAATTAAATATTACTACAAATTGTGTAGATATTCACGCTAAAAACACTCCAGATAAAACTGCGATAATTTGGGAAAATGATAATTTAACAAAAACTAAAAAAATTACCTACAAACAATTACAATCATCAGTAAATAAATTTGCAAACTTATTAAAAAAACAAAATATTCAAAAAGGAGATGTTGTAATTATTTATCTTCCACTAATCCCTGAAGCAATCTACGCAATGCTAGCCTGTGCTAAAATTGGAGCAATTCACTCAGTAATATTTGGAGGATTCTCACCACAAGCAATTAAACAAAGAATAAAAAATTCTAAAGCAAAACTAATTATTACAGCAAATCAAGGACTAAGAGCTGGAAAAACAATTCCATTAAAAGAAAATATAAATAAAGCAGTAAAAGGAAAAACTACAATTGAAAAAATTTTAGTAATTGAAAGAACAAACTCCAAATACACAAAACATCCAAAAGATATTTCATACAAAGATGAAATTAAAAAAGTATCTAATAAATGTAGAAGTGTAATTCAAAATTCAACAGACCCCCTATTTATTTTATACACATCAGGAAGCACAGGAGAACCAAAAGGTTTAGTTCACAGTTCAGGAGGATACTTAACTTATGCTAAAACTACATTTTCCAAAATCTTCAACTACCAAAAAAATCAAGTATTTTGGTGTACAGCAGATGTTGGTTGGATTACTGGACACTCATATTTAGTTTATGGTCCACTATCAAATGGAGCTACAATTTTAATTCACGAAGGAACTCCATTTTACCCAAACTATTCAACACACACAAATTTAATTGATAAACACAAAGTAAATATTTACTATACAGCACCAACAGCAATTAGAGCAATTATAAAAAAAGAAGATGAATTATTAAAAAACTCAAAAAGAACATCTTTAAAATTATTAGGAAGTGTTGGAGAACCATTAAACAAATCAGCATATAACTGGTATTTTAATAAATTTGGAAATAAAAAATGTCCAATTGTAGATACTTGGTGGCAAACAGAAACTGGAGGGATAATTTTAACACCCCAACATTTTAAATTTAAAAAACAAGCAGGTTTTGTTGGAAAACCATTTTTCACAATTAAAACTTCAATCAGAGACGATAATGGAAATAAACTAAAATCAAACCAAGAAGGAAATTTATGTATCGACAATTCTTGGCCAGGACAAGCAATAACTATTTTTGGAGATCATAAAAGATTTAAAAAAACTTACTTTTCACAAATTAAAAATTGTTATTTTTCAGGAGATGGAGCATATTTTGACAAAGAAGGAAACTACCAAATTATTGGAAGAATTGATGATGTAATTAATGTCTCTGGACACAGACTTGGATCAGCTGAAATTGAATCTGATTTAAACACAAATAAAAATGTTCTCGAATCAGCAGTAATAGGAGTTCCTGATAAATTAACTGGTGAACAAATATTAGCTTTTGTAATTTTAAAATCTCAACCAAAAACAATTGAAAAAGAAAATAAAATTAAAGTTGAAATTCAAAACCACATTAAAGAAAAAATTGGAAGTTTCTCAAAACCAAAACAAATTATTTTTTTAAACAATTTACCAAAAACAAGAAGTGGAAAAATTATGAGAAGATTACTTAAAAAAATTGCAACAAACGATGAAAATTTAGGAGATACATCAACATTATTAGACCAATCAGTTTTAGAAGAAATAAAATTAAAAATTGAAATTGAAAATAATAAATAAAATAAATTAATAATTTATATTTATTCAACTAAAAATTGTCCCATCATACCAGCATCTTCATGTTCTAAAAAATGACAATGATACATAAATAAACCACTATACTCAAACCTAATTAATAATTTAACTTTCTCACCAACCTCAACTTTAACCGTATCTTTCCACCCTTTTTCATTCTCAAAAGGTTCATCTCCATTTCTCTCAAGAACTTTAAACTGAACACCATGAATATGAAATGAATGTGCTGTATTCATCATTCCACCCATATTCCTCATCCCTTGACCCATACCACCAAAACCACCATGATGCATCCCAATATTTTCAACCTCCCAAACTTCCAAATCACCTAAATTAACATACTCATTAATCACATCCATATCCATAGAAACTCCATTAATCAAACCAACTGGACCAACCATTGACATTTCAAAAAATCTTTTTTTCAAAGAATCATTAATTACCACACTATCATATTCTAAAAAAAACTCATCAACATCACTAAAACTTAAACCAGAACTAATAAATCCACTATCATCCCCAATTACACTTAATTTTAAAATTTCAAAATCACTATATTTTAAAAAAATATTTTCACCAACATCATAATTAGATAAATCAATTAAAATTTCAGCTCTCTCACCCGGTGCCAAAATTAGGTTTTTCATTTTCAAAGGTTTCTCTAAAAAACCTCCATCCCCTGCAATTTGATAAAAATCTAAATAATTTGAAAAAGAATAATCAAAAACTCTTGAAGTAGCACCATTAACAATCCTTAACCTAATTAATTCTGAATAAACATTTTTATTTGGAAATATTCCTCCATTTACCAAAATATTCTCACCCGTAACACCATTAATTATATCATGATGATTCTCAACATATCTTAATTGCCCATTTCCATCAAACCTTTTATCAGAAATAATTAAAGCAATATCATTTACACCATATTCTCTAGGAATATTCAAATTATCAGAAATGTTATCTTCAATAATAAATAATCCTGCAAGTCCCATAAAAACTTGTTTACCAGTATGTGGGTGAGGATGAGGATGAAACCATAAAGTTGAAGCACTTTGATTAACTATAAAATTCGCATTCCAAACTCCACCATTTGAATTAATAATATTATGAGGTCCACCATCATTTTTCCCATCAACTTTTAAACCATGCCAATGAACAGTTGTTACTTCATTTAAATTATTTTTAACTAAAATAGAAACATTGTCTCCATCAGAAACTTTAATTACAGGTCCTAAAAAATTTCCATTATAACCATAAGTATCAGTTAAAATCCCATCAAAAAAATTCATTTCCCCCATATTTACTGACAATTCAAATTTAGAAAAATTTTCAACATCTGATAAATCTTCTAAAATCGGTAAAATTCTTAAAGTATCCAATTCATTAGAAAAGTTATTATTAATATTACTTTGACACCCAACTAAAAAAAATATACAAAATAAATAAAACTTTAACATATAATTTTATTTATATAATATTATATAAAAATTATTTAATAAAATAAAAATAAAAATAAAGTTTCAAAATTAAACTTTAAATTAATGGGAATTCATAAGCTAATAGATTAACAATTAATCTAATATGTTCTTTATTATACCCAAACTCATTTAACTTATTAATTAATTCTAAGTTTGTTAATTCATCTTTATTATTTAAGATAAATTTTTTAATTTTATCATCCTCAGTAGAATTAAATGTTTTTAATTCATCATTAATTAAACCTTTAATTAATTTTTTATATTTAATAATTCCTGCAATCAAAAAACTTAAAATAAATAAAATTACTAAAGAAAATATAAAAATCCAAGTTTTAATTCCAACAACTTTAATTAAACTATTTGGAGTTACTACAAAAAAAATTAAAACAACTAAAATTACAAAAAAACCAACTGGATTAGAAATATTTGTAGTTTCAATCATATAAAAATCTCTATATTCTTTAAACCTATAATTTAAATAAACTAACCCTGAAAAAAAAGTAAATGAAATTAAAAAAATAGGAGTTAAATTTCCCGAACTATTTGCATTAAATACAAAATCTTGAATAAAACCAAAAATTCCCATAATAATAATAATTAAAAAAAAGGAAAGTTTTGATGATGTGTCTGGCGTTAAATTGTCTAAGTTCATTTTTAATTTAGTTTAATTTAAAAATTCATAAAAACAATACAGAATTTTTTATTTATATAAAATTCATATAATTAGATTATATAAGTTTATATTATTACATAATAGTTAAAATAAGTTTTAAAATATCAAATTTTTAACCAAATATGATTATTGTAAATACTCAAGAAATAGCAGGGAAAAAAATCACTGAAACAATCAGTGTTGTAAAAGGAAGTTCAGTAAGAGCTAAATGGTTAGGAAAAGATATTTTAGCTGGATTAAAAAGTTTAGTAGGTGGAGAACTTACTCAATACAAAGAACTTTTAGATGAAGCAAGAGATGCTGCTACAGAAAGAATGAAAAAAGAAGCTGAAAAATTAGGGGCAGATGCAATTGTAAATGTTCATTTTATGACTGCAACTATTGCTCAAGGAGCATCAGAAATTTTAGTATACGGAACAGCTGTAAAATTAAAATAAATTATAAAATAAAATAATTATTTTTTAAATAATTTTATAAAACTTAAAATCTAGTTCTAACTTATGAAAAAAATAATTAAAGTTTCTTGTGGAATTTTATACAATAATAAAAACGAAATTCTAATTTCTCAAAGAAGTAAAAATAGTAAAGATTATCCATTAAAATGGGAATTTCTAGGAGGAAAATTTGAGCCTGGTGAAACTGGAAAGCAAGCTATGATTAGAGAAATAAAAGAAGAAATCGACTTAGATATTTCCAATCCAAAATTATTCCACACAAAAACACACAGCGAAGAATACGCAGACATTTACTTAGAATTTTATATAATAAAAGAATGGACTGGAAAAATAAAAAAATTAGTCCACGAAACATTAGTTTGGGAAAAAATAGAAAAATTAAAAGATTACGATTTACTTGATGGAGATTTAGAAATTGTGAAAATGTTGGAAAATTTATAAATAATTTAAATACTTAAAAAAATAAAAAAATTATTTCTTCATCTGTGAAGAAATAAAAGTAATCTCATTCTCAAACAACTCTTGACTAACAATAATTTTATCATCTCTAGACTTACGAGAACGAATAGCAACAAGTCCAGCCTTCTGACAAACTCCTTCAATCTGAGCCCCAGAAAATCCTTTTGAATGTTCAGCCAACTTTTTAATATCAACTGATTTATCAATAGGCATTTTCCCAATATGAATTGAAAATATTTTTTCACGAGTTTGCTCATCAGGTAAACTAACTTCAATAATTGAATCCAACCTACCAGGTCTCTTTAAAGCATCATCAATTAAATCAGCACGATTTGTTGCCGCAATAATAGAAACTCCATTTAACTCCTCAACTCCATCTAACTCAGTTAATAATTGATTTACAATTTTATCATTATTCCCTGAACTCTCCCCGCCACGAACACTCGCAATAGAATCAAACTCATCAAAAAAAATAACAGTCGGAGCAACTTGCTTCGCTTTTTTAAAAATTTCACGCACAGCCTTTTCACTCTCACCAACCCACTTTGAAACTAACTCTGGACCCTTAACAGAAATAAAATTAGCCTCACTTTCTGTCGCAATTGCTTTTGCTAATAAAGTTTTTCCAGTCCCAGGAGGACCTGTCAATAAAACTCCCTTTGGAGCTTTAATCCCAGCTTCTCTAAATACCTCTGGTTCCTTTAACGGCATCTCAACCATCTCAATTAAATCTCTTTTAACATTCTCCAATCCACCAATATCAGACCAATGGATATTTGGCTTTTTAATTAAAACCTCTCTCATCGCAGAAGGTTCAACCTTAACCAAAGCTTGTTCAAAATGACTCATCAAAACCTCAATTTTTTCTAAAACAGAAGTTGGAATCTCCACATCAGTTTTAATTAAATCTGGAATCCATTTACTCAAACTCTTCATCGCAGCCTCCTTTGTTAAAACTTCCAAATCAGCACCAGTAAATCCATGAGTAACATTTGCTAATTTATCTAAATCAACATCCTTACCCAAAGGCATTCCTCTAGTATGAACATCTAAAATTTCACGCCGCCCATCAACACTCGGCGGATTAATAGCAATCTCCCTATCAAATCTTCCAGGTCTACGTAGTGCTGGATCAATAGAATTTGGACGATTAGTTGCAGCAATAACTACAACATTCCCTCTCCCCTTCAAACCATCCATCAAAGTTAATAACTGAGCAACAATTCTCCGTTCAGCCTCACCAGAAACTTCATCACGATTTGGAGCAATAGAATCCATCTCATCAATAAAAACAATTGAAGGACTCTCCTTTTCAGCATTCTCAAAAATCTCTCGAAGTTGCTTTTCAGACTCCCCATAAAACTTACTCATAATCTCAGGACCATTAATAGTTGTAAAATTAGCATCAAGTTCATTAGCCAAAGCCTTAGCAAGTAAAGTTTTCCCAGTCCCAGGCGGACCATATAACAAAACTCCCTTAGGAGGATTAATTCCTAACTTTTCAAAAACCTCTGGATGTTTCATTGGAATCTCAATCATCTCCCGAATTTGAGTAACCTCCTCCTTTAATCCACCAATATCATCATAAGTAATACTAGGAACTTTTAAATCTCCAGCTGAAGTTACCTTATCAGAAACTGTTAACTTTGTTGAAGAATCGACTCTCACATACCCCTTTGGTGAAGTCTTCGACACCAAATAATGTAAAGTTGTTCCCATCAAATTAAAAGTTACAACATTCCCCTTAGTAAAAGCTTTACCAACCATATTTCCCAAAAATAAAGAAGTAGGATCATTACTAAACTTTATATTCTCAACTGTTGGAGCAATTTCAATACTTTTAGCAACAGATACTTCAACTTTAACACAACTTGCCCTATCCCCCAAAGTAACTGATGAATTTGCCCTCAAAGAAGAATCCATTCTAATTAAATCTAAACCTTCATCCTCAACATAACACTTCAAAACTTTAGCTAAACACTTTCCATTAATCAAAACATACTCCCCACCAGAAACATTTAATTCCTTTAAAGAAGTTGAATCTAATCTAACAATCCCTCGTCCAATATCCTCATGATAAGTATCAGCAACATTTAAATTAATAGTTTTCTCACTCATAAAAAAACTATGATTTTAATATATATAAATTTAAGGTTTAAAAAATAGAAAAAATAAAAAATAAATCAAAATTATCCTGTCACAAAATGAGAGATCCTTTGAGAATCTTGAATATTTTGAGTTGTATATAATGAATTTCTACTCTTATCAACTGGAACAGCATACCTTAACTCAAGACTATTTAAACTTGGACTTAACTCAATTAAATTTTGAGATGAAATAGTTTTAATTTGAAAACTCTCAACACCAGAACCATCTAAATAAAATAACTTAACAATTAACTTATCAACATCAGACCCTTGTCTAATTCCCCACTGCACACTAACTCCATTCCCTGATTTTTTCAAACCAGTAATTTGAACATCAGTTAATAATGGAGCTCTCCTATCAGTAATTTTAGTTTCAAAATAAAAAACATTCTTCTCAGAACTTGCGCCCAAATAATCATAATAATGGTGAACCTTATCTAAAGACTTCATAGCTAAAATTTTACTATAATGTCCAATACCCTCAGAATTTACTGGAACTAAATAAAATCTAATATTGCTCCCATCACCTAAATCAAAATTAGTTTTAAAAACATTCAAATAACTTGAAGTATCTAAACCATCAGTATTTGAACTAATTAAATACTTACCACTAACCAAATTATCATAAGAAAAAATAAATTTTTGACAATCAGTATTTGGATTTGTAATACAAACCTCATTAAAATTTGACTCCTTACCTGACACAACATATAACTCAAAAGTATCTAAACTTAAATCTAAATAATTATTAATTTCAAACTCAATAGACTCATCGAAATTTTCAATATTTCCATTTAACTTTACTTGCTCTTTTTTCAAAGGAACAGGACCCAAAATATTTTTAGGAGTCACATCCTTAAAAACTTCATTTAATAATTCCTCATCAGTAAAATAATTAAACTTTGAATCCACTGCAAAAACGGCAAAATAAACTTTTCTCCCTGGTTGCAATAACTCAAACTCAGAAGTATCCTCATTATACATTTGATGAACACTAGTTTTAATTATCTCATCATTACTAGCAAATCCAGTAATATAACTTAAAGTTAAATCCATACCAGACCCACTAATTGAACCTTTATTCTGACTATTAATTCCACCATAATTAATATTAGCATACATTTTTCCAAACCCTTCAGGAATTTGTGAATTCTCCAATAAATTAATTAACTCACCATACTCTGAATAAGAATTTTTATTTAAAAAATTTTCATAAGAATACAAAATAACAAACCCCTGTAAACTATTATTTTTCAAATTAGGTTTCACAATATCTAAATCAATAACATTATTATACTTTTCAGAAACCTTTAAACTATAATCAACCTGACCAATAGGCAAATTATTTTCCAAAACAACCATAAAATCAAAAATTTCTTTCCCTAAACTTAAATCAAAAACATTAATACTTAAACCATAAAATCCTAACTCATTTGGATTCTCAACCCAACTAATATTAAACTTTAATTTAGAATATAAAATTGAATCTTCATTCTTAAACAAATCATTAAAACTATTTTTAATACACTCTAAATCCTTATCTAAAATTGACTCATTTAAATTTTTCTTACACAAAATAATATCAGATTTAACTAATGAAGACAAATCAGGTAAAATTATTTCTAAAGTTGAAATTAAATTAATAAAATTTCCAAAACTATAATCAACCTTAACATTATCCAAAAAAGAAACTCCTCCAGATTTTCCAATACTAGAAATTAACTTATACCCAACATCAACACTATAACTATTCAAATTATTATTAACATCTAAATTAATTAACTCACCACTACCCTCACTAAAATACCCCTCCAATTTACCATTTAAATTCTCATCAATAAATAAAGATAACTCATCAGAAAAATTTCCAGAACTTTGAGGAAAACAAGAAAATAAAGTTAAATTATTATTTGAATCATGTTCCTTTACAAGATTTTGAAAATCCAAATAAGCCTCATTATATAAAATTAAATTATCTTTAAAACTACAAGACCTAAACTTACTCTCATCAACATCTACTTCCTTTAACCTAGAACTTGCTTCAAACTCCTCAAAATATTTTTCCTTATAACTCCCTAAACTATTTTTAACTAAAGAATTCACATAAAAAGAATTTATTAAAGACTCAGACGCTAAAATATCAACTGAAGTTGTAGTTTCAAAAGTTTTATCATAAATTGCCTCCTTATTTGGTTCTGACACCACAAATAAAAATAAACCTAATAAAAGCATAGCGGCCATAGGTAACAACATAAAAAAAGATAACCCTGACTTAGATTTCAACAATTTATTTTTATTTAACAATTTCATTTTTAACAATCCTTTTTAGTATAACAACCATTATTTTTCAATCTATTCTTTGAAGTTACAAAAGATTTAAAATAAATTACAACATCTTCATCTAAACTTGTAGGAACTTTAAAATAAAAATTATCTCTACCAATTTCTTCTTCTAAAGATAAAATAAAACTCGCATCATTTTTAATATAAAGTAAATCCTGTTTAACCAATTTATCATCTGAAAATTTATAATATAAATCTAAATAATTAGTAAAATCTAATTCATCAGACTCCAAAAATAAATCTCTATACTCTCTTACCCTCATATTAGACTCATCAGAATTTAACCAAATTAAATCTACAACAGTATAAAACCTTTCATCTCCAAAATAAGTTTTTGAATCATTTAAACTAATTGGAAAATTTAAAAAAGAATGAACTACTGTTTTAGGAAACTCATAACTTATTTTTGGAGGTAATTCCTCAAAAACTTTCTCATCAGCAATTGACGCTGCTGATGCCATATAAATTGTAAAACCTACAATTAATAAAGCAAAAGGAATAATTAAAGCCTCAGAAATAATAAATCCCAATTTATTTTTTCTAAACTCCATTTTAATACATTATAAACCCATTAGCTTTTTTAAAAATCGAATAAACTTTCCACATATCTTCAACAACAGTTAATTCATTTTTCAAAATTGATTCATCTCTTTTTTTTTCATCTCCAGAACTACCACTATGACCTCCAGAACTAGAACCACTAGATTTTTCAGGTAAAAATGGTGCAAATAATTCCCCCAAACCAAAAATTGGAGCAGCAATATCTTTTGCATCTTGTTTTAAACCACCTGAACTTGATTTAGAACTTGAACTACTACTTTTTTCCTTTGCTTTTAACTCTTCCTCAAACTCCTCATCCATCCCATCAAAATAATTTGAATATTTTAACAAATCCTCTCTAACAACAGATAACTCATCAACAAAAGTTTCCATTAACCTTAAAGTATCTGCTTTAAACCCAGCTCTAAAAGATGCAAGTTCATAAATATTCCAACTAGCTGCAAAATAATTTATAGTATTTGCCATAAAAGGTTGAGGTTGTGGACCTTGAGCAGTTTCCATAATCTCATTTCTCCTAGTTTGAGAAAACTTAGTTCCAATAACTCCCCACCTTTTCAAATCTTTAGGATTTAAAGGCGTTGGATTTTTCTTATACTCATTTCTTAAAGCAATATATTCTTTATTAGAAATCTCCTTTTTATCACAAGGATAAAAAATATAATTATCTCCATCCATCCCAGATAAAAAACCTGATTTATTTTTATGTTTACCAAATCCAATTTCAGGATCTTTACCATTTTTAATAAATAACCCATACTTTGAAAATTCCAAATCAGCAATACTCTTAGCCCCCCTAGAAAATCCTCCAACCCCAACCACATTAATAGTTGAATAACTTGAATCAATTAAATTTAAAATCTCTGCATTCTCACTTTCAAATCCCTTATACCAATCCTTATTAGAAAACTTTTCAGACTTAGCATTAATCTCCATTAACAAAGGTTTCATAAAATCAATATACATCTGAACTTGAGCATAAATATTTTTCAAAGCAGAAATTTTCAACTTAAAAGTAATTTGAGTATCTTTAATAGCCGTTGGCAACCAAGTATAAAACTTATACATATTCCTAGCTACAGCTTCCTTTGCAGTTAAAGAAACATCAATAGGATAAACATTTCCTTGTAATTGTTCTGTAATTGTTGACCTTTCTTGAAAAGGATCATCTAAATTAATTCCAAAAAATAATTGTGGTAATAAAGCAAAATCTAAACCTTGTTCAGTAGCTGACCGATTCATCTGCCACATCCTACCTCCCTCAACTTCATTAACCCACTTATCTTTCATATGATTAATTGCTTCATTTCTTTCAGATCTTGCTTTATTTAAAATTTCATCATTTGGATTACTCTTTTCAAACTCAGCACAAATAATTGCATCATTTTTAGAAATTTTATCAAACCAAATTTTATAAAAATGTGCTTCTTTAACTTCTTTTAATAAAGGTAATAAATGTTGTCTAATCAAAGCTACAACTTGTTGAAAATTTTCTTGATACGCTCTTATAGATCCACCTTTCATTTGTCTCATATTAGAACCATACTGTGAACTCTCAGAAAAATAATGTAAATCTTCCACCTTAATTGGTTGATAACCCTTACCAACATAATATGGAAATTTAATATGCCAAAAATAAATTTTACTAACATCCTCATTATAACCATCAAATCTTAAAGTAGTTTCATTTAAAATTTTTCCAGTCTTAACAATTTTGGATTTAACTTCTCCAAAACCTAAAATATCATCAGCACTCATATCAAAATTACGAAATTTAACTTTATAAAATTTTGTCAGTCCTACATAATTGACAAAGAATTAGAAATTTTAAAAATCAAAAATCAATTTCTTTAATTAATATTAACTTATAAGAAACTAAAATAAAAATATAATTATTTCTAAACTTAAAACAAGTTTTATAAACAATAAACACTCAATATTTATTATGATTACAAAAGACCGAATTAAATCTTATTTTAATGAAATTGATGAAAAACTTGAACAAACTTACAAAATTGCAGAACTTGCAAAAAAAGTTGGAATTGACCCATCCGACAAAGTAGAAATGCCAGTAGCAAGAGACATCTCAGAAAGAGTAGAAGGAATTTTATCTGCTGCAACTGAAAATATTGTTGGTAAAGGACTACCTCAAAGAATTAACGAATTAGAAAAAATCTACGGAAAACTAGACTGGAGAGTATGTTTAGAAATTTCTCTAGAAGTAGCTCAAGAAAAATTTTGCACATTTGAAAATAAAGCTGAAGCAATGTCAATTGGAGTAAAAGCTGGACTTACATATTTAACACTTGGAATCGTTTCAGCACCACTTGAAGGATTTATTGGTTTTGAAATTAAAAAAAGAAGAGATGGGGATGAATACCTAGCAATGGCATTCGCTGGACCAATCCGTGCAGCAGGAGGAACAGCTGGAGCAGTATTTGTATTAGTTGGTGACTATGTAAGAAAAAAAATGGGATATAAAGAATATGACCCAGACGAAAAAGAACTAAATAGATTTTACGCAGAACTAATGGATTATAATGATAGATGTGTAAGACTACAATATGTCCCAACAGAAGAAGAAACTAAATTTCTAATTTCAAGATTACCAATTGAAATTACTGGAGACCCATCCGAAAAAATTGAAGTATCAAACTTTAAAGACCTACCAAGAATCCCAACAAATAGAATCCGTGGAGGAATGTGTTTAGTAGTAGGAGAATGTCTAATTCAAAAAGCTCCAAAAGTAAATAAAAGAGTTGAAGACTGGGGTGTTGAAATGGATATGGCACACTGGACATTTTTAGCAGAATTTTTAAAATTACAAAAAGAAATTAAAGCAAAACAAGGTGGAGACTCAGGAGCTAAAAAAGAAGAAAAAAAAGATGAATCCAAAGATAAAAAAGAAAAACCAAAAATTCAACCAAACTTTAAATTCATTCAAGACATTGTAGCTGGAAGACCAGTATTCACATTCCCAATGGAAAAAGGTGGATTTAGATTAAGATATGGAAGAAACAGAACTTCAGGATTTGCAAGTAACTCAGTATCAGCCCAAACAATGGAAATTCTTCAAGACTTCTTAGCAGTTGGAACACAACTTAAAATGGAAAGGCCAGGTAAAGCAACAGTTCTAACTCCTTGTGATACAATCGAACCACCAATTGTAAAATTAAAATCTGGTGAAATTAAAAGATTAGAAACAATTCAAATGGCAAGAGAATATAAAGATGAAGTTCAAGAAATTATTCACCTTGGAGATATTTTAATTGGTTATGGAGAATTTTCAGAAAATAATCACCCACTAGTCCCAAATGGATATTGTGAAGAAGAATGGGCATTAGAACTTGTAGAAAAGTTGAACTCCGAGTATAAATAAAAATTAATTATATTAAATAAAATAATTTTCAAAAATAATTCTTAACAAAAAAATAATTTAATTAGAATAAAAATAAATAAATAAAATTTTCAAAGAAAATTTTAATAATTAATCTGAACAAACAATTACATTTAATGTAACTAACTCCCCCTCAATCATTGTTTGATAAGGAACAGTATTCACATTATTACAATTAGTTTTAATATCTAAACTACTTGCATAAATTGTTTCTCTAAAAGGACCTGCTGGACACTTAATATCATGAGTTGTATTAAATCTAGCATAACTTCCCTCAGTATATAAATCACAAATTCCAGCAACATACTTACCATCATCAAATAATCCATTAAAATCAAAATCATAATACTCACATGAATTTAAATTATTACACTCTAAAGCATATCTTCCAGGACTAGGTCTAATAGTACAATCTGCTTGACAAGAAGAATCAACATCAATTAACTTTACAGGAATTGAATTTACAACTTCTAAATTATTAGCATTATCAACACTTTGAACTCTTACATACTTAATACAACCCCACCTATCAGGACAAGTAAGTTTTAAATCTGAAAAATTCCCTGTAACATATTCACCAGCCATAGGATTACAACTATTATCCATATCAACACAATAATTAAATCCTTTAACTCCAGATCCAGCAATATCATCAACTGCAAAAATTGTAATTGGTAAATTATGAGTTACAACTCCAGTCTTTAAACTTGAAGTTGGAGCAATATTATCAGCACCTAAATGAATCCATAATCTTAAAGCAGGATTATTTCCACAATCACCAAAAGTTGAACCAAATTCATCACTTGTAAAAGATCCAATACAAGAATAATTTCCAATACTCGGATTATCATTTGAAATAAAATAACTCCAATAAATATCAGATTCATCAGTTGACAAAGTTAATTTTTCTGAAAACTTCTCAAAATCAATAGACATATTCCCATTATTTTCAAAAGATAATAAATCTAAAGTTGAACCACCTAAATCCAATTTATCCATATTAATACTTGAATCAATATTTGACAAACAAACCTTAAATAATTTACCTGAACCAGCAGGATAAACATTTGAATCAATTAAATAATCTAATTCAAATAAATTAATTTCATCAGCATTACAATTAACTTCTCTATACTTAATAATCATTTCACCCTGATTAAATAAAATTGGCTCTTGTGAAATAATAATTGTTCCTCCCTCATTATCTCCTGGCACTTCATACTCAATCTCAGTCCCTGAACCAGTATCATTAAAATACCATCCGATAACTGGATCTTTATCTAAAACAAAAAATTCAGCTCCTGCACTATTAATAATATTAATTTTATCTAAATGAGATGCTACATCTTTTGAAATAATTTGATAAATTACTAAATCTCTTCGATTAATTCCATCAATATCATTCAAATTAATTTTAACAGTTGTTTTATTATTTGAATTAAATAAATTCTTTGAAATATTTAAATTAGTCATTACATTAAAAGAATGTTGAACAAAGTTTTCAACTTGTTCAATCTTTGTAAAATCTCTAATACTATGAGCATTTAAAGCAATATTTTCTGCTTGAATTCTCTCCTTTCTATCGAATTGACCATTTTTATAAATATCAATATAACTTTCCCTATCTTCATCAATTAAAATCGTATGTGATGTCCCATTAATTTTAATACTACATTCATCACCATCTGAATCATCTTCATCAATTTCACAATTAACTTTACCTTCACTCTCATCATCATTTTTAGCAATACTTCCATCCGCTAATCTAATGAAATCTTTAAAATCATCTCCTAAAACATTAGGACTTGTATATTTAAAAACATCAAAATTCAAAGGCGTAAAAGTTTTATCTTGATTACACATTACATCTTTTGACACATCAGAAGAATTAATTTCGAAAGGTAAAATTACATCATATTTATACATTTTAGCTCTCAAACCAGCTGAAAGAGTTAAAATACTATTACTACAAGAAATTAAAGCATTATGTCTAAGTTCACAATAACCAACGTGATCATCAGAAAATAGATCAGCCTCATAACAATCATATTTTCCACTACCTTGAATTGGTTTATAATTATAAACTTCTTCTCCAGTTATTTTTTTACCCCCAAATTTCCAAAAATTATCACTATCAGACCAAATCCCGTCTCCATCATTATCACAGTGTAAAATTTCTCCATCAAAACTCATATCTGAACTAGAACAAGACCCTTCTAAAGTATATTCAGTCTCACATCCACGAAATTCAGGCAATCCATAAATTTCAGGACATAAATCATCATCCCCATAAATTCCATCTCCATCAGTTTCAGCTGGAACTGGACTATTAGAAGTTGTAATTAATTCTAAATTATTTCTTAATTCACAAGATCCAACTAAATCTTTAGCTCCACTAGTTCCAAATAAATTATAACAATAATAAACCTTTGAACCAACATTTGGAGAATAATCTAAATTATCTGAAAACTCACTCACAGTCCTATCTTGTTTAGTATAAATAAAATTTTCTTTATGATCAGTACTACTATCTGTAAGATCACATATCATATTACCTGATTCAAATCTTAATCCACCTGAATTATATGAACTAGGATAATCAGACCCAATAAACTGTTCACAAGAATATGAAGAATATTGAAAATTACAACCATTATAAAGAGTTGAACCAGATTCACCTAAACATCTATCATCAATATCTAATACAGTATCTCCATCACTATCTAAATTAGAATAATCTAAATTACCATGATATGTTAATTCACAATACCCTACAGCTGTAGGAACTCCACCATTATTACTTGGTAGATTATCATTTAAACATTCATAAATTCCTGAACCTCTATTAGGGGAAAATACAAGATTATCAATCATTGACGTGATTCTAAAACCATTAAAAATTAAATAATTTTCACCATTTGGATTATGTGGAGAACTACTACTTCCATCCCAATAATTACATTTAATTTTATCATTTTCAAATTTAAGTTCTCCTCCATACCCAAAACCAGAATTAGTGTGAGTAGTTACGCAAGAACCAGTATATTCTGGACATCCATTTAATTCACTTGTCCCAGCATCATCTGGACAATTATCATCCTCATCAACTATACCATCAGAATCTGAATCAGGTGAAGTAATTATTACTGGGTCTCCAATTCCACTTCCACCAGGTGAATCAGCAATACAAGCAGGTCGACTACAAGTTGAACCACCCTCAAGCATAATTAATCCCTCTGAATAAGGGCAAGATAAACCACCATATTGAGGTAAAGTATCAATTACATAGATTTTATTAAAATTACCATTTCCACAAGCAACTGAACAAGACCCAGGAACATCTTCCCAATGTGCTCTACAATTAACTGGAGTAACTGGTTTAGGTTTAGTACAACTTTGTCCATATCCACCATGTAATCCAGCACAACTCCACCTATAATCAGTCGCAGAATCATTAACATCTGAAAAAGTTCCAATAGCACAAGAATTAACTGAACTACCACATTGTGCATTTTCAGGTTGAGGTGGAAGAGTATGAGTTACAGTTATTTTCTCAGCAACACAAAATCCTGTATTACCACCTGAAAACGATTCAATACAATTCCATCTCCAATCTCCACTAATTTCCTCAACTGGAGAATTATAGTAACCAGAAACACACAAATTTGAAGTTGGTTTATTTTCAAAACTTCCTCCACCTGCACTCCCACAATAGTGTGAATATGCAGCATAACTTACATTTACATAAAATAATAACAAAATAATTGATAACAATATTTTTTTCATAATCTTTAAATATAAAAATTCAATTTAATAAATGGGTTTAACTTAGAAGTAAAAAAAGATAGTTGAAAATAAATAAATAATTTGAAAATCAAACTATTCGAAAATACATATAAAAAATAATTTAATATATAAATTAATTTCGCTTTGGAACACAACCTTGAAAAGTATTACCATTTCCAAAATCCCAAGTTCCAAAACCTATATCATTTGAACTACATAAAGTTTGAGAATCAGTTGATGAATCAACAATCATTTCATCTAACTTTTTAAAATTTCCAGTAGAATTAGCTCCAATAAATGAATCTTCAACAGGATGTCTTAAATTAGTTCCTAATTCAACATGTGAATAATTTAAACTAGCTGGTAAAGTAATTTCATCTCTTTTAAAATCATAACCAATTCCTGCTTGTCCAAAAACATCAGTTTTTCCATAAATACCAGTTAATTCTAATGATGGTTTATTCCAATCAGAACTTAAAGGAAAATTAATTCTTGCTCCATAACCTGAAATTTTATCAGATAATCTTTGAGTAGTTGTAGTAGTAGTTGTATCTAAAGTCCCATTTGGGTCATAACCAACAAAATCCATATTTTGACCATTAAATTCATCAGGCACAATATCATTATCATAGAATTTTCCTGAAGCAGTATGATTAACATCAGCATTTATTTTTGTTTCATCTAAACTTGAAACATTTGTTTGAATATCCCTAAAATCAACATCTCTAACATATAAACCAACAGTTGGAGCTTTATCTCCAAAATGATATCTTAAACCAACACCAACTTGAGTCTCTGCATTAACAGGCATAGCGGCAGCAACTGATAAACCAGCAGCAGCAATTGAATTAATTAAATTCTTTTTATTCATAAATAAAGTATAGATTAACTTATTTATAAACTTTACTATATTTATTACTCTCAAGTAACAACGACAGATTTAATTTATTAAAATACATTAAAGAAAACTAAATTTATTATTAATAAATTAATTTAACCTTTTAACACCATATTTATTAAAAGTGTCAATAACTAAAAATAAATTATCATCTGAAATATTTGAAAATTTATAATCCAAATCATCAAAACTACTTTTATTTTTATTAATTATCTGTAAAGTATTATCTTTTAAAATTTTAAAACCAGTAATATCAGTATAAACTAAATAAAACTCATCAGCATGACCAACCTGAGTTTTTTTCTTAAACTTACTACCTAAAAATACTTTTTCCCCAACAATACCAAACTCAGTCATTGAAAGTTTTAACTTAACCCTACCTAACTTAACAAATAAATAAAATAAATAAAAAAAAGCAAATAAAATTAATACTCCACCTAAAACCCAATTAAATAAAATACCTGCTCCAATACCTGAAACTAATAAAAAAATACAAAATAAAATTACCCAAATAAAAAAATCTAAATTATCTGAAATTTTATGCCAAAACTTTAAATAATTCTCTGTGACTATAATCATATAATAAACTCAACAAACTTAATTTAAAAAGATTATTATTATTTCAAAGTTAAAAACAACAAAATAAACTAATAAATAAAACTAATAAACATTATAAAAATAAAAATAAAAATAATTTTAAAAATTATTTTAAAGAAACAACAAGTTTCTTCCCCTTAATCTCAAAAGACTGAGAATTTTCAAAAGTCCCCATAACAATTTCTAAAGCTCCAACTTTCTTACAAATTACTGAAAACCAATTAGTAGCTAACTCCATAAAATAATCATCTGAACCTTCAAAAGACAACATAATTTCTTGAGATTTATCATATCCAAAATCCTTTCTACAACTTTGAACTCTTCTCATCAATTCTCTTAAATATCCTTCCTCCAATAACACATCATCTTGAGCAGTATGTAAAACAACATTTCCTCCATTAAAATCAGAAGAAACTAAATCTTCTGGCAAAATATTTTCCTTAATTAAATGTTCACCATAAATTAAATCCAAACCATCAAAAGAACCAGTTGATTCACCTGATTTAATTGCTGTAATAATTGTAGCTTTATTTTTATTAATTGCTCCAATTGCTGGAGAAGGATTTCCAAAAGATTTCTTTAAACCCGGAAAATTAGGTTTAATATTATAATCCATTTCAACATCTCCTAAATCATAACCAATCTTTGAAATATTTGTTAATTTTTTAATTAAAGATTCAAAAACATTTAGTTTTGATTTCATATCAGAAGAAGATAAAATATCAACTTGTCCAAGTGGCCATCTAACTCCAATTTTGACTTTCTCTCTTGAATTTAAAATTGCAGCAACCACATCTTGAGCTAAATCAAAATTAACATCAATTTCAGCAGCACGAACTTTATCCATTAAAACTTTATCAACAGTTGGATAACTCTCTAAAAATAAAGATTCCTTTTTATTAATTAAATTTGAATTTTGATATAATTCCTCTGTCTTAAAAGGAACTGCGCAACCAAGCATAACTAAAGATTTCTTTAAAACCTCATTAATAATTAATAATAAATTTTCATCCCTCTCTTCACACCTATCCTTAACTAATTTTAAATAAGTTTTTGAAAAATCATTAACTAAAAATTCTTCAATAGTTTTAAACGCAAAATTTGTTTTAAAATTTTCTAAATGATGAGTAAATTCCTCAATAGTTTTATTTAACCTAAATAAAATCCAAGAATCCTCAGCAGATAAACCTAAAAAGTCAAGTGCAGAAGTATGTCTTAATTCATGTTCAGCTAAATAAGAATCAGCAAACTTAAAAATATTTTCTAACGTATTAAAATACCCAAAAATTTGTTTAAATTCATCCTCATCAAAATTTAATTTAGACTCTGGTGCAACCTTAGTTAATAAATAATATCTTGAAGCATCTGAACCATACCGTTCAATAGCAGTTGTTCCATCAATCCCATTCCCTAATGACTTACTCATTTTAACTCCATCTTTTGCCATAACAAAACCTTGAAATAAAACTTGATTATAAGGAGCTTTCCCAGTCGTAATATTTCCAACATTTGCTAAAGATGAAAACCATCCTCTAATTTGATCTTCACCCTCAGTAATCCAACTCATAGGATAATACTTATCAATAATTTGATCAAAAGTTAAACCTTCTCCATAATGAGATGCAAAACTAGCACACCCAGAATCAAACCAAACATCAGCAGTAAAAGGAACACGAGTCATAGTAAGTCCAGACTTTCCAACAAAAGTTACATCAGATAAATCATCAATATGTAAATCTTCAAAAGTTCTCCCAGTCCTCTCCTCTAATTCTTCTTTAGATTCAATAACCTCAAAATTTCCTTCTTCATCTTCCCAAATAGGTAAAGGAATCCCCCAGAATCTTTGACGACTAATTGCCCAATCTCCAGCACCAGACATTAAATTTTCAAAATTTACTTTAGCTGAACTCGGAGTCCACTGAACACCTGAATTATTTTTAATAATTTCAGGAATTGCTTTAGATCTTTTAATCCACCATTGATCAGCAGCTCTATAAACAATAGGAGTTTTACATCTCCAACAACAAGGATATCTATGTTCCTTATCTTCAACATACAACAAACTCCCATTAGCCTTTAAATGTTCAATTGCTAAAGGATTAATTTCCTTAAAATATAATCCCTCCCATTTTCCTTCCATCATATTCCCCTTAGAATCAATTGGACAAAATACTGGAACATTATACTTTCTAGCAGCCTCATAATCGTCAAACCCATGACCTGGTGCAATATGAACTAAACCTGTCCCATCTTGAGCAGATAAATCAACTTCTTTTTTCTCAACTTCTTTTTCATCATCAGATTTATTAGAATGTTTATACCCTTTTTTATCTAACTTATCAAAAATATCTTCACCCTCACCTAACGTTACATAATCAGCCATAATAATTGAATGAACATGTTTATTCTCATCAGATAAACTAAACTCTTTTTGTGAAGGAGTTTCATCTAAATAAATATGGTCATACTTAACACCGTCAAACTCAGCACCAACCTTAGTATCAATAATTTCAATTAAAGAAATATTATTTTGTTTAGCCATTCTGGCAATAAAACTCTCAACTAAATTTGTTGCAATAACTAAAACTTCATCTTTTCCATTTAAAGAAACTAAAACCTTAGAATAATTAAACTCAGGATGCATAGCAATACACATGTTAGATTGTAAAGTCCAAGGAGTAGTTGTCCAAATCACAAAACTTTCATCATAAGTAGTTGTTCTAAAATCTTTAGATAAAGGAAACTTCACATAAATTGAAGGATCAACTAAATTAGTATAACTATCCTTAATTTCATAATCAGATAAAGTTGTCTCATCATGTGGACACCAAGCAACTGTTTTATAATCCTTATATAATAACCCTTTCTCTTGAGCTCTCTTAAAAAATCTCCAAGAATTAGAAATATACTCAGGATGTGAAGTTTGATAATGATTTCTATCCATCCACATACCATATCTAGCACGAACATCTGCCATATCTCCAATAATATCAGAAACATAAGTCTTACATTCCTTTAAAAAATTATTAACTCCAAATTCCTTTAATCTATCAACAGTTTGTAAATCTAATTTCTTTTGAACTTTATTTTCAACAGGTAACCCATGAACATCATACCCATCTCTAGCATAAACATCATACCCATTAAATCTTTTAAATCTCAAAAAACTATCCTTAATTGCCCAATTTCTTAAATGTCCTAAATGTGCATCACCAGTTGGGAAAGGTGGCCCCTCAATAAAATTAAATTGTTTTAATCCTTTATTTTGTTCCAAAACTTTTGAGAAAATTTCTTTTTCCTCCCAAAACTTTTGAATATTAACTTCATATTGAAATTTTTCTTCAGTCATAATTTTATAAAAAATTTCTTTTTTATAAAACTTTGTCGTATGACAAAGGCTTAGAAATACTTTTCTTGACGTTACAAATTAAGAAAAAATAAAAATAATTATAAATAAAAATTTAGAAAATCAAAAAAATAAAAAACTATAACTAATAATTTAAAAATAAAAATTAAATTATAAAAATAATTTAATTTCAAAGCTTAACAACCTACAAATAAAAATAAAAATAAAAATAAAATTAATTATCTAATTAATTTTATTTTACATCAACTGATGATCCAGTTAATCCACCTGAATTTAATTTATTTGCAGCAGCAGTTGTTCCAGCAGCATCCCATCCATAAACTAATACAGAATTAGAATTACTAAAGTATCTAACAACAGCTTCACCAGCAGTTAAACCTGAAGCTTCACCCATAGCAGGATAAGCAACTCCTAATAATTTAGCAGAAACCATATTAACAGCAGGTCCACCAACAACAATCATATCTGACATACCTGAAACTTCAGAGGCCATAACTGGCGCAGTAATATCAAATTCAATTGCAGAAGTTGTAACTTTTTCAGTTGTAACTGTATATCCATCATCCTCTAATTCTTTAACCTTAGCATCAGCAGATGAATCATCAACAGTAAATGTTGAAACTTCTGGAGCAGCCCCACCAAAGTTCACATCAACCATACCCTCAACTTCTTCATCAGGAACCATAATTGAAATTGAATCTTTCTTATCAGTATCAACAGTTACTTTAGTTCCATAATGATCAACATAAACTGTAAAATCTGAATCCTCAACAATTTCAGTATTAAATACAAAATCATTAGCGGCAGAAGCTACAGATAACTCAATCGCATCAGCATCAAAATCAGTTGCTCTATTTATTGAAACTTCAAAAGTGTCATCCTCATTAGCTAAATCATCCATGTCAATATCAGTATAATATGAAAATCTTAATCTATTATCAGAATCATCTTCAAAACTTGTATCCTCAACTGATTGAAAATCCATTAATAATTCATTTTCTAAATATAATTCTGCCATACCTAATTTAGAAATATCTACAATAAATGAATCAGTTGCATCATCAGTAATAGGTCCCGCAGCATTCCAATCTAAATCATCAACTTTATTATAAACAATACTAGACTCAGTTGTTTTATCAAATAAATCTTCAAAATCAGCTTCTTTATCATCTTTCACAATACCATCAACCTCATATAATAAAGTATCATCATAAGCTAAATATGAAAAGAACATGTTCCCTTGAACATCCGAATTATCAATGTCTAAATCAAAAGTTGCAGTTCCAGTGTCAGCAACAAAATCAGCTCCATTAGCCATAGTTGCACCACCAGCAGTATTTGTAGCTCCTCCACCACCAGCAGCAGCAACAGTTGTAATACTATTTGCATCAGCACCAGCATCTTTTGCAGTAATTGTAACAACTCCAGCTACATTATCCGCAGAAACTAACCCCTTAACCGTATCATCAGCATTAATTGCAGAAACTAAAGCAGCAGCAGCAGTTGTAACACTAGCAGCACTAGCAGCATCTAAAGTCACCATAACAGCTGTCCCATCAATAGTCGCAGTCAAAGTATTAGTATCCGCAGGAGTCCCAGCAATAGTAAATGTTTGTGTAGCCGCAACAGGATCAGTTGTTCCAGCAGCAGAACCTTCAGTAACTCCAGTAGCATAATCTTCTTCTTTAACTAAATCAATTGTTAAATCAGTTCCACTATGATAAATTCTTTTTTTATCTGAACCAACATATAAAGCAGCATCCTCAGTTTCATCAGTAGTTAATTTAAATTCGGATGGAATATCCTTTTTATCATTTGTCATCCCTGAAAACTTAACTTCCTCTTTAGTTGAAGTAATCTTAAATTCTGAATAATCGACATCATTTAATCCATTATAAGTTAACATAAATGAACCAAATAAAGGATCAATTAAAGACTCACCATCTTTTAATGATGTAAATTCATCAACTTTATATGTAATAGTTAAAGTTTCAAAACTAGTAGCTACTGCATCAAATTCAATATCAATATCATAATCTTCATAAATATCAGTGAACTTCTCATCATTAATTTCAACAGTAGTTCCATCAAAATTAATTTTTTGTCCACCAACAACTAATGATGCGTAACCTTTAACAGAATCTCTTCCAGAAGGAACTAAATCAGTAACAGCAATACTAATTCCTGCGACATCTTCAACATCACCTTCATCAATAGATAAAGTTTCCCCATTAACAGTTAATAGAACTTCATCATCACTTACAGATTGAACTGTAATCTCATAAGAAACACCACTAACATCAACAGTTGAAGAATCACTCTCACCTAAAGAAATTTTATTATTTCCACCAATTAATTCTAATTTAGTTTCTTGAATATCGGTAACTGTAAACTCATTACCCATAATCATCATAGTCTCACCATCTAAATCTGCAAAAGTAGTATCAGTCCCACCAGCACCATCAGCATCAACAATTTTATCATTAAAACTAATCACATAAGTAGCGTAAGCTTCATCACCTTCAAAAACTAATCCAGTTCTAGCTTCAGTTTCATCTAAATCATCAAAAATATCATACTCTAAAGCACCATTCTTTAAAGTTAAAGTTTGAGTATATTCATTATTATCTAAATCCTCATCTGATAAAACATCAGTTGAACCATCATCTAATTCCTCAGCAACAGATTCTAAAGTTTCCGCATAATTTAAAGTTTGTTTATTATCAACAGCACTGATAATATCTCCACCAGATGAAGATTTTTTAGCAGTAATTTTAACTTTTGAACCCCCAGCCAAATCAGTCTTTAAGTCAGAAATAACTGAAGTAGCGGCAGCACTATCAGCACTATCTCCAATCACAACTTGACCATCAAATTTATCACCGCTCACAAAATTTCGCGGATAATCTGATAAACTTGCACCAAACACAGAACTACTAACTAATGCAGCAGTTGCCGCAACAGCAGTAATTCTCTTCGTAGCTCTCTTAAATTTATTTTCCATTTTTTTATTTTTTGTTTACAAAAATCAAAAAGATTAATGTATTATTTAATGTTCAACATTAAGTCAAACAAACTTACAACAGATAAAATAAAAGACATAAATAACATAAATATTAACCCAAACACAAAAGTTATTAATTTAAGGTTTCAAAATTTAACCAAAAAATAAAATTTAGTTGAACTAAAAATAAAAATAAAATATATCAGCATTTAACACAAAATTAATAGAAAATTAACCCAAATAAAAATAAAATAATTACAAGTAAATAAAATAAATAATTAATAGAAATATAATAAGAAATATAATAAGAAATAAATAATTGTTTTTGTTATATTAAATAAAATAATTTTATTTCATATATCAAAAATTGAAATCCGAAGATTTCAATTCATAAAATTCTTGTAGTATTAAGCTTGACAACTTAACTAATTAAAAAGTTTGTAAAAAAGAATAATTTAATTTAAAATTAAATTTATTCGTTTACTTTAACTTCTGAACCAGTTAAACCACCTGCGTTTAACTTAGCAGCAGCAGCAGTTGTTCCAGCTAAATCGTATCCGTAAACTAATACAGAGTTAACATCAGCAAAGTATCTAACTACAGCTTCTCCTTCTTCTACACCAACAACTCCTTCACCTAATAATGAAGCAGCAACAGCGTTAACAGCAGGACCACCAACAACAATCATATCTTCAGTTCCTGAAACTTCTGAAGCCATTACTGGAGCAGTAATATCGAATTCAACAGCTTCTGATGAAACCTTTTCAGTTGAAACTGTGTATCCAGCTTCTTCTAATTCAGCAACTTTAGCATCAGCCATATCAGCATCAACAGTGTAAGTTTCTACTGAAGAACCAGCAGCACCGAAGTTAAATGAAACTTTTCCAACCACTTCTTCTGAAGGAACCATAATCTTAACAGAGTTATCATCTTCATCATTAACGATTACTCTAGTTCCATACTTATCAACACCTAATTGATAATCTGAACTTTTACCCATATCAGCTAAAGACATACCTGCAGAGATAGATAATGCAATATCTTCTGATTTAGCCTCAGTGTTATGTTGATCGTATTGAACTGTGAAAGTTGTAGTTAAAGTTGCAGATTCATCTGAATCAGCATCACTAGAATATGAGAATACTAATTGATTTGTTGCAGCTTCAGCAGCTTCAAAGTTCATCATTAATTCATTTTCTAAGTATAGAGCAGATTTTTTAGCACCTACAGTTACTTCACCAGATAATTCAGATAATTCTGATACATCAACAGAAACTGTTTTACCAGCAGCATCAAAAGTTACAGAGTCTAATTTATCCTTAATATCAGCAGCTTCTAAATCATCACCATTCATTGAAGACTTTAAAATATCATCAAATGAAATAACAGACTTACCTTCCTTATCTTCATCACTAGATGAAACTTGGAATAAGTGCATATCTTCTTTCTTACCTTCTAAAGTAAAGAACATTAAATCATCTAAATCAGTAGTAGATAAGCCTAAATCAAATGTTACAGTTCCTGAAACAGTATGGTTTAATAAGTCTAAAGAGTTATCTAATTCAGATACAGTAACTCCTGCACCAGCAGTAGCTAAATCGGAACCTGTGAAAATAATTCTAGTATCTTCTGCACCTAATTGAAAATTATCTAATGAAGCAGGAATATCTAATGAATCAATAGCTGAAATCATAAATTCTGAAGGAATAGCTTTCCCATTATATAAATTTCCTGAAAATTCTACTGAATCAGTAGTTGAAGTAATTTCAACAGTTGAATATTCAACTTCGTTAGTACCATCATAAGATAAAGTAAAAGCACCAAATAATACATCATTTAATGAATCTCCTTCTTCTAATAATACATCAACATCAGTTCTATAATTAATTGTTAAAACTTTTGCAGACCAAGTAGTATCTACTTTATAATCATCATATAAATCATCAACAGATTCATCATTAATTTCAATTGAACTTGAACCAAATGATAACTTTTGACCACCTACAACTAAAGAAGCATATCCTTTAACTGAATCTCTATTAGAAGATACAATTTCAGTAACTGCAACTGAAATACCAGCAACTTCTTCAACATCATTTAAATCAATTGATTTTGATTCACCATTAATAGTTAATAAAATTTTTGCATCGTTACCAGTACCTGATACAGATTGAATCTCAACTTCATATGAAACTCCATCAATAGAAACTGAAGAAGTTTCTCCTTCACCTAATGAAACTTTATTAGCCCCACCAATTAATTCTAATTTATTAGTATCAATATCAACAATAGTAAACTCATTACCCATAATTGTTAATTCTTCACCTTCAACATCCTTTTGAACATCAGAAGTTGAAATATCTCCTAATTCAGTTAAATCTAAAGTATATGTTGCAAAAGTTGCTCCATCCTTAAAGAATAAACCTTCAGCAGCTTCAGTTTCACCTTTAACTTCTTTAAAGTATTTATAGTTAAATTCTGAATCAGCATCAGCTGCAACTAAAGTTAAAGTTTGAGTATAATCTTCATTATCAACTGAACCATCAGCTAATAAATCAGTTGAATCTTCATCTAATTCTTCAATTAAATCAGTGAATGAATCTCCATAATTTAATGATGATTTTTCCTTAATTGCTGAAACAATATCTCCACCATCAGTTGAAGTCATCTTTGCAGTAATCTTTACTTTTTCTGAGTCTCCAGATAATTCTGAAGCTAAGTCTGAAATAATAGATGTAGCAGCAGCTGAATCAGCAGTTGCTCCAATTACAACAGTTCCATCGAATTCTCCAGACTTAACAAAGTTTGAAGGATATGCAGATAATCCTGCACCAAATACTGCACTACTCACTAAAGCTGCAGAAGCAGCAACAGCAGTAATTCTTTTAGTCGCTTTTTTAAACGTATTCATTTTTTTTAATTTAATTTTAAGACCACTCATCGAGTTAGTCTACAAACTTACAACATTTAGTAACCAAGCTTTTTTAATTATAAATTTTGATTACTACTTATTATGAGTTAAAATTGAAAAAACAATTTAAATCAATATAATAGCAATAAAAAACTTCAAATCTTGACAAATTTGAATAAAATGTTTAATATTACTACTAAATAAGTAATAATAATAAAACACATAACTATTATAAAGGTTATGGATGTTTTATCCACAATTAAAACCATAGCAGATAACTCCTATTAACTAAATAAGTTGTAGAGAAGAGTAGTTTATAAATAAAAACTTTAAAATAATTTAACAAAAAAATATACAAATTTAAACAAAAACAACATAAATTTATATTCTTAAAAGAATTATTATTCTTATACTAAATAAAAATGAAAACAATAAATTCAGACCAAACAAAACCACAAATTCTCGAATTAGCTAAACAACTAACAAAAAGAAGACAATACTTAAAACTATCACAATTAAAATTATCTAAACTAGCAAACTTATCATCATCAATAATAAATAAACTTGAATCTGGAAAAATTGACCCAACACTATCAACAATCCTAAAAATTGAAAACGCACTACAATCACAAGAAAAAATATCAGAACTTACAGCAAAAGATATTATGATAAAAGAAATAGCAATAGTATCATCAGATACAATAATCTCAAAAGCTGCTAAAATAATGAGAGAAAATGATTTCTCACAATTACTAGTAATAGATAATGGAAAATTAAACGGAGTAATATATGAAACCAATATACTTGATGCAATATTTAAAGAAGAAATAAATCCACACCAAGAAAAAATAAATAAAATTCTAAGCGAAAATCCAATAATTATCCCACAAAACTATCCAGTAGCCCAACTAACATATATATTTAGTAACAAAAACACAAAATTTGTATTAGTCGCTGAAAACTTTAAATACCTAGGAATAATCGTTCCAAGCGACATACACAAAATAAACTAATAATAAAATAAACAACACAAATAACTAAACACACACACCAATTATTCTTAAAAGAATAATTATGTCACTTTCTATTATATAAAATAAACTCCAAACTAATTCTATGGAAAATAATTCAAATTATTACTTTACATCAGAATCAGTAACAGAAGGACACCCAGACAAAATGTGTGACAAAATTTCAGACACAATCCTAGATGCGTGTCTGGCTCAAGACCCAAACTCAAGAGTTGCCTGTGAAACAGCAACAAAAACAGGAATGATTATGCTATTTGGAGAAATCACAACAAAAGCAAACCTAAACTATCAAAAATTAGTAAGACAAGCTGTCCAAGATATTGGATACGACCACTCAGACAAAGGTTTTGACCACAAAACATGTAACTTACTAATTGCCCTAGAGGAGCAATCCCCAGACATTGCCCAAGGAGTAGATGATAAAATCGAAGAAAATAAAGAAATTGGAGCTGGAGACCAAGGAATAATGTTTGGATACGCAAGTAACGAAACAAAATCATTTATGCCACTATCAATTGACCTAGCAAACAAACTAGCCCAAAAATTAACACAAGTTAGAAAATCCGGAGAACTAGAATACCTAAGACCTGATGGAAAAACACAAGTAACAATTGAATACAATGAGCAAAATATCGCCCAAAGAATTGACTCAATAGTTATCTCATCCCAACACTCAGAAGAAATAGAACACCACAACCTAAAATCAGATATTATTGAAAAAGTAATTTTAACTACAATCCCTCACAAATTACTAGACGAAAATACAAAATACCACATCAACCCAACAGGTAAATTTGTAATTGGTGGACCACAAGGAGACGCAGGACTTACAGGAAGAAAAATAATCATCGACACATACGGTGGACACGGAGCACACGGAGGAGGAGCATTCTCAGGAAAAGATGCAACAAAAGTAGACAGAAGTGCTGCTTATATGGCAAGACACATTGCAAAAAATATTGTTGCCGCAAACCTTGCCGACAAATGTTTAGTCCAACTTTCATACGCAATTGGAATCTCTGAACCTACATCAATCCACCTAGACTGTTACAATACTCAAAAAGTAAACTTATCAGAACTTGTAAATACAATTAAAAAAATATTTCCAACAAAACCTGGAGAAATAATAAAATACCTAGATTTAACAAAACCAATATTTGCTAAAACATCAGCCTACGGGCACTTTGGAAGAGAAGATGAAGACTTCACATGGGAGTGTTTAAACAAAGTTAATGAATTATCAAAATTATTAGAAAAATAAACTAATAAAAGAAAATAAAAATAACCTAATAAATAAAATAAAAATAAAGATAAAATTATTTAATAATAATTTTTCTACATAACTCACAAGACCCATTACAATCACAAATCCCATTAGTATGAGTCCATTTTTGTAAAACATTATACACATCAACTAAATTAATTCCAACTTGTGTTAATTTATAAGTTATCTTTCCAGAATTATTTATTTTCTCAATAATCTTATATTCCTCAAGTTCCTTTAATCTCATTGAAATTACCCTACTTGTAACACTAGGTAACATTCTCTCAAAATTAGTAAATCTAAACTCCTCATAAGGACTTTTCCAAAAAAGTAATAAAATTAATAACATCCATTTCTTAGAAATTAAATCAAAACTTTTATACATCGCACAATTAGTATCATATAAATTTAAACGTTCCACTAAAAATAAAATTTTTTTCCACTTTAAAATAATTTACTTTAAAATAATATAGTGTCAAACATAATTAAATTAAATAAATATCAAAAAAATACCTAAATTATTAAAATAAGATAAAATAAAATTAATTTTACCCTTCTATTTTAAACAAATAGAACAACTATCACAACTACTCAAATTTTTACAATCTTCAGTCCAGTTTTGCATCAACTTAAAAATTTTAAATAACTTCAAACCATCAGTTGTTAAAACATATACAAATTTAGGTCCTAAATCAACCCTATCAACAATCCCAAAAGTTTCCAATTCTTTTAACCTTATAGAAATTACTCTACTAGTTATAGATGGAAACACTTTAGAAAAATAAGAAAATTTAAACTGATCTTTTGGATTTTTCCAAAACAAAACTAAAATTGGAACCATCCACTTTTTTCCTAACAAATCAAACAAATTGTAAACATTACAACTATTTTCCGATATTTCAAACATATTCACAAAAATAAAGTAATAATATCCCTTTAAAAATTTATATACTAATTAAAAAAATAAAAACACAATAAAATAATAGAAAAATAAAATAAAAATAAAATAAAGATAATATAAAAATAAAATAAAGATAATATAAAAACACAAACTAATAGAAAAATAAAAACATAATCTAGCACACAATTTATTTTTAAAAGTAGTAAATCATAAATAAATAAAACAAACTTAAAACTAAAATATGAATAAACAAAATATCGAAAAAAAACAAATCCCAAAAGATAAAATCATTAATTATGATGTTGTAATTATTGGAGGAGGAGGAGGAGCAAATATTGCTAAATATGCTAGAGAAAATAATTTAAAAGTAGCAATAGTTGAAAAAGAAAGATTAGGTGGAACATGTTTAAATAGAGGCTGTATCCCTTCTAAAATGTTAATCCACCCAGCAGAAGTTGCTGATGAAATTCGTGAAGCAAAAAAATATAACATTAAAAACAATACAAAATTTGAAGTTGACTTTAAAAAATTAGTATCAAGAATTACTGAAAACATATTTGAAGATTCAGACAATTTAGCAAAGCTCTACAAAAAATTAGACACAATTGATTTTTATCACAAACAAGCTACATTTGTTGACAACAAAATAATCCAAGTTGGAAGAAAATATATCACAGGAAAAAAAATAATTATTGGAGTTGGAGCAAGACCTGGAATTCCACCAATCCAAGGATTACAAGACACACCTTACTGGACATCAACTGAAACTTTAAGAAATACAACACAACCAAAATCATTAATTGTGATTGGAGGAGGATACATTGGAGTTGAATTAGGTTACGCTTATGATGCCCTTGGAACAAAAACAAATTTTTTAGTAAGAGGAAATTTTATTCCTAGAGAAGATGGAGAAATAATTGAAGAATTTGATAAAGTTTTCAGAAACAAACATAAAATAACTGATATAACCAGTATTGAAAATGTTGACTATATTAATGGCGAGTTTAAAGTTCAAATTAAAGACAAACAAGGAAAAAAAAGAACTCTAAAAGCTGAAAAATTATTAGTAGCAACAGGAGTTAAATCAAACAACGATTTACTTGGACTTGAAAATACAGATATTAAATTAAATAAATACGGATATTTACAAGTTGACAAATATCTAGAAACAAATGTTAAAGGAATTTATGGAATTGGAGATTGTGTAGGAAATTTTATGTTTAGACACTCAGTAAATTTTGAAACAGAATATTTAATTCCTCAACTATTTAATAAAAAAACCAAAAAAGCACCAATTAATTATCCACCAATGCCACACGCAATTTTTTCAAATCCTCAAGTTGCAGGAATTGGAAAAACTGAAGAAGAATTAAAACAATCAAAAACAAAATATTTCATTGGAAAATGTAATTATAGAAATTCAGCAATGGGTTCAGCATTACTTTCCGAATACGGATTTTGTAAATTAATTTTTGAACAAAAAACTCAAAAATTAATCGGAGCACATATTATCGGACCACAAAGTTCAGTAATGATTCACCAATTAATAGCACACATGCACCACAAAGCAAAACTTGAAGATTTACTAAAATTAATCTACATCCACCCAGCACTTCCTGAAATTGTAAGAAATGCCGCTAGAGATGCTAACAAAAATAAAAAATAGTTTTTTTTATAAACCATTTTTAATTTTTAATTAATATGAACAAAATAAGATACAGTTTTAATTTCTCAATTTTATACTTTAAACAATCAAGATTTGATGAAAACCATATTAAACAAGCAATTAAAGATTATTCTGAAAATGTAGAATTAAAATTAAACATAACTAAAAAATTCTACGAAATAGAAGTTAGATTACTCGATAAGAAAACTCAAAACATCAAACAACTAAGTGAAGAAATCTACAATTACATTGAAAATTATAAAATCGAAGATTTCATAATAAAAAACATATAATAATTCTAAAATAAATATTAAATTATTTTTTCAAAAATTAACAAATAATTTAACAATTATAAATAAAATATATAAATAATAAATATTCTAAAAACATAATGGAAAACATTACATTTAAACAAGCACTAAAATATCCATTTAATAGACCAAAAGCACTATTAAATGGACTTTGGATATTAGTTCCAATTTTTGGATGGTTAGCAATTTTAAGCTACTCAGTAAGAATTATTAACGAATTAATAGAAGGTAAAATTAAACAAATGCCTAAAATTAGCCCAGTCCAAGATTTTAAAGATGGGTTCTTTTTACTATTAAAATCATTACCATTTTTACTTTTATACACTATAATCTTTGAAGGACTAATATATTTACATCAAGGATTTGAATTTTTAAGATTAATTTCAGATTTATTAATCGTCCCAATTTTAGCAATGAATTTTTGTCAAAAACAAACTATTGAATCATATTTTGAATTTGACATATTAAATAAAGTATTCGACAATTTTAAAGAATATTTTGTAATTACATTAAAATCAATTGGACTAATGCTTACATTTTTAGTTCTATGTATTGTAATTGTTGGAATTCCAGCATTAATGTTTGGAACATATTTCTTTTACGCTAATTTTTATAGTAAATATTTATTAAAAAAATCAAATAAAAAGAAAAAAGAAATTAAAGAAAAATAAATTTTTACAATTTATTTTCAAAAACTAAACTAATTCTAAAATTCACACATAAACTATATAAATCAAAAACAACATATTTTACCTATGAAGAAAATTGTTTATCAAGAAAACTTTGCATTTATTTATTTTACAAAAGAATTCTACGATAAACAAAAAATTGAAAACTCAATTTTAAACTATTCTGACTTTGTAACACACAATCTAGGAGAACTTGGAAAATACTTAGTTCTAAAAATATCATTAAAAAATAATGACTACACATTAAAAACATTAGCAGAAGAAATTTCAAATTATGTATTATCTGAACAATTTCAAAAAAATCAAGAGGAAAATAAATAAAAATGGCTCAAAGACAAGTATATCACGATTTAGTTGAAAATAAAACAAATATTGAAAATGAAACATTAGAAATATTAAAAAATCCATTTCTAAATAGACCAAGTATTGAACAAGCAATTGAAATTTCAACAAAATACAAAATTGCTCTTCACCCAAGACATTTATTTTACTGGAACGAATTAACCTCAAACCAATTAATTGAATATTTAGAAGATTTAAAATCATCCCAAATAAACTCAGACTCAATTTTTATTACAACAACTCCAAATATGAAAAAATTCTACGAAAACTTAGGAATTGAACATGATTTAATTTCACAAGATGAAAAAAGTTCAATTATTGAAATTCAACAACTAAACTCTAAAATTTTATTTACAAATCTAGGAATTGCTAAAAGTAACTGGTTTAACAAATCAAGTTTTCAATTAAGAATTGATGAATTAATTAAAGAAACAAAAGCAAATTTAGGGTTATCAAGTTTAGAAATTATTAACTTATCAAACTTTATTGAAATTAGAGATAAAGGTGGAACATATATTGGATGTAGAATGGGAAGACCTGAAAAAGCAAAAATGCGTGATTTTGATGGTAGACCAGCCGGACTATTCCCAATCTCAGACAACGGAGGAAGAATGAGAAACATCATGGAAGCTGTTAAAAAAACTGGTAAAATTACATCAAATTATAGTTTTTTTTTATGTCCAAACTGTGATAAAGAAACAATTTATCCAAGATGTCAAATTTGTAAAACTAAAACTGAAAAAATGTATTTTGAAAAATTTACTGATGTTGAAGTTAAAAAAGACCACGAAAAAGCAGTAAGATGGAAAAGAGCAGATTTAGAACTTAAAACATATATTGACGAAGCAAGAGATATCTTAAAAGATGTAAACCTTCCAAAATCCCTAAAAGGAATTGAAAAAACTGAAAACCGTTACAGAATTCCTGAACACTTAGCAAAATCATTTTTAAGACAAAGAAATAATGTTTTTGTAAACAAAGATGGAACTTCAAGATTTGATATGATTGAAATGGGATTAACTCACTTTAAACCAAATGAATGTGGGACATCAATTGAAACTCTAAAAAAATTAGGATACCATTACGATTACTTAGGTGAACCATTAACAAAAGATTCACAAATTATTGAAATTCTACCTCAAGATGTAATCTTACCAGACTGTGAAGCAAGTGGAGATGAATTAGCATCAGACTATGTAATTAGAACTGCAAACTTTGTAGACGATGAATTAATTCACCTTTATAATCAAAAAGCATTTTATAACTTTAAAACAAAAGAAGATACAATCGGACACCTACTAATTGGGCTTGCGCCACACACATCATCAGGAATTATTGGAAGAATTATTGGATATTCTAAAACTCAAGGATGTTTTTCTCACCCAGTTTGGCACGCAGCCCAAAGAAGAAATCTAGATGGAGATGAAAACGGAGTAATGTTATTAATGGATGGACTAATTAATTTCTCAAGAGAATACTTGCCTGACAGACGTGGATCTAGAACAATGGATACAAGTTTAGTATTAACAGCTCACCTATATCTTGACCAAATTGATGATGAAGTTCATGGAATGGATATTGTAGACTATTACCCATTAGAATTTTACAGACAAAATAAAAATTATGTATCACCAAAATCAGTTAAAATTGAACAAGTAGACCACAGACTATCAGTAAAAGATACTGATGAAAGATATTTAGGATATGGATTTACCCACTCAAACGAAGATTTAAATGATACAGTTTTATGTTCATCATATAAATCAGTTCCATCAATGCAAGAAAAAATGGACTTACAATTATTAATTGGAACTCAAATTAGAGCAGTTGACGAGCACAAAGTTGGAACATTTATTATTGATAAACATTTTATGAAAGATATTAAAGGTAACTTAAGAAAATTCTCCATGCAAAAATTCAGATGCACAAAATGTAATATTTCATATAGAAGACCACCATTAAATGGAAAATGCACTCAATGTAAAGAACCAAATATTAACTTTACAATCCACGAAGGATCAATTAAAAAATATCTAGGACCAAGTTTTAGTATTTGTGAAAGATTTAATGTTGACCCATATATTGTAGAAACATTAGAATTAGCAAACTTAAGAGTAGAAGGAGTATTTGGAAAAGAACTAGAGAAACAAAAATCATTAAATTCATTTTTCAAGTAACTAAAAAATTGAAAACAGAGTTTTTGGAAAATAAGTTGATTAATTTAAGAGTAAAAGGAGTATTTGGAACTTTGTGAAATCTTTAAGAAAAACATTGTTTTTCGATTTCACAACGACTTAGAAATTGAGTATAAATTTTTTGAAAGAACTAGAGAAACAAAAATCATTGAATTAATTTTTCAAATAATCCAATTTAAAAATAAATAATTTAAATAATTATTTTAAATTTCTAACCCCAAGTAAATAATTCCCTTGATCAGAAAAAGAAACATTTTTCCAAAATCCAGTTTTTTGTTTATTATTTAAATAAGCATTTGAAAAACCAAGTTCAAAACCAAAATAATTTAAATTTTTCAAAAAAGGAGAATTCTCAAAATTATCTAACTCTGACATATTAAAAGTATCAGCACACAAAGTTTCTAAAATATCACAAGTTCTAGGTTCCTCAATATTCATAAAACCAATCCCCAAAACTTCAAAATTATCTATCATAGTCTCAATAGTTTTTCTAGTTATATCAAATACTCTCCCCGAATTAAAACCTGAATTAATATCCTCAATTCTTAAAATTTTAGAATTTAAATTATAATTTAAATTAATAAAATGAGAGTTTCCCAAATTACAATCCCCACTTGTATAAACTACTTTAGAAATCGAACGAACAGAATTTTTTTTAAAATTTAATTTATCATCCCTAGACAAAAGTAAATCAGGGAACTTTTCCAAACCATTTTTTTCAATATTTAAATCCATTCTAACTATTAAGTAGTAATTAATTTGGATTTATAAATATAATTAAATTAATTCCTATAAGCATTTAAAGTATAAGTTCTTCTATTCGGCAATTTAACAAAATTAATTCTATCAAAACCTAAATCATAAACACAATTTAAAAATGGAGATTTAAATTCTTCATCTCGCCCAATTAAACAAAAATCTCCTACAACATCAAAATTATCCAATAAATTTTCTAAACTACTAACAGTTTTATCCTCAACAACATTAGAAAATTTTACTGACAAAACTCCAAGTAACTCATCAAAAGAAGAAATAATACTTTTAGTTAAACCTCGAATAGAACTCTCATTATGAACTTGTTGAATTTCCAAATAATTATTAGAATGATTATAATTTACCAAAACATAAATATTTTCACCACCAATATTATTCTCATACTCATAAGTGTTTTCCCTCAATTCCCCAATATTATATAAATTAACACTAGAGCAAACAACTCTCTCAACTCCACCCATAAAATTACTTTTCCTTAAAGTCTGCATCTTCAAATTTAACTTTTGGTTTTTTAATCTCTGATTTTTTACCTTTTGAAGATTTTGAATTAAAACCACTCTTTGAATTAAAAGCTTTCATATCCATCTGTTGATATAAAAGACCATTCTTAAAACTTGCCATCTCCAAAATACAAAAAATTATTCCTAAAAATCTTGCAACATACCCAAGCAAAGGAATTAAAGATAATCCTGCAAGCCCCACCAAAAATATTTCTAAAAAAATATTTAATAATCTTCCACGAATAATTGAAATTAAAATTTGAACAATTAACAAAACTACAATCACTCTATAAACTTCATCAAAAAAAGTTGGAATCAATCCAATACCAAAACAAATCCCCATCGCTGAAGAAATAAAATATTGAACATTATCCATAATTTTATTATTTTTTTTTACCATAAAAATAAAGATAATTTAAATATTATAAATATTACCTATCCATAATACATAAAATAAAAAATAAAAATACAAAATTACCTAATTACTTGAAAATCTAAAACCTCTAAAACTCCAAGATAACTAGTTTTATCAACCCCATCATAAACTGGAACTAAAGTTTTATACGCGCTCTGCTTAAACTCAACATCACTCCCACCAAACTCATCTGTCGGAGTATTATTATACACAGTAATATTTTTAATAGAATTTAAATCAATATCATATAATTGAAACTCAATCTTACTAGTCCCCAATTTTTGTCTAAAAAATTCCTTCCCCTCAACAGTTTGAGAATAATTTCCCATAGCCTCCAAAGAAGTTTTATCAAACTCCTGATCAATATAACCTAACTCAGACTTATGAATTAAATTTAACTTTAAAATATAATCATATCTCTCAAAAGCTTTCTCTTTTTGTTGTTTTGCCATCTCCTCAGCAATCGCCTTAGAATTAGAATTATTATACCAAACAAAACCTACAACCAAAACAATATACACAATCATAATAACTCCAATAGCTTCCCCAAACTGAACCTGACCAGAATTATTTTTTCGAAAATTAAACATAGATACTAAATAATTAAAAAATACATTTATAAACTTTATTTACTAAAATTAAATTATGAAAACAAAAAGTAATAATTTATCATACCTACAAATGTTTAAATCAATTTTCAACTTTCAAACATTCACTAAGCAAGTATCAAATAAAACACTAATCTTTGGAAACTTAACTCTCCTTACAGCAGTTTTAATTGTAACATTAATTACATCATTATTAACATATACATTTTCAGGAATATTAAATCTAACTTCATTAATATTTATCGGACTCCCAACATTTTTACTAACAATTTTTTCATTTATGTATTTATTTTTATCAAGTTACGAGTCACTAAAACAAAAATTTTTCAATAGTTATTTTATCTACACATTTATTACATTAAATTTTGTATTTATTGGAAATTTATTAACACTAATAAAAATGATTTCTCAAAATAATTTTTTAATTAATTTTGTAAATTTATTATTATTTTTAACAATAATTTATTATTTTATAACAATAACATTAACATTAAAAAACATATTTAAAATTAACTGGGAAAGAAGTTTTCTTACTCAAATTATGACATACATTGTGTTATCATTAGGAATTCTTGCTCAATACCTTACATATTTAATTTCAATTATTAAAAATAATTAAATTATTTATCCTAAATTTTCAAAAAAACTACATTATTTCTAAAAAAATTAAAAAACAAAACATCATATTTTTAAACTAAATTCTCTTATTTATACTATGAATAGTGAAAAAATCATTTTAGCATTTGCAAAAGTAAAAGAAGATATGACATTTCTAAAAACAGAAATTGAAAAAGTATCAAAAGATAAAAAAAAAACTGAAAAAGCTCCTGATAAATCATTATTAGAATATAACTCAAAAATTGATGAAACAATTGATAAATTATCAAAATCAGTAATTAAAATTGAAAATGAATACAAAGATGAAATTGATAAAACTCACAGAATTTTATCTAAACTAAAAGAAGATTTTGACAAAAAATTAGAACAAGAAATCTCAATTTTAAAATCTGACTTTGAAGAAAAATTATCAGATATCGAAAGAAATAATACTTTTGAAGGAGAGGATTTATACTAATTTTCCCAAAAGAAAATTAATTTTTATTTTACCCAAAAATTAAATATTAAAAATAATTCTAATCAAAAGAACAATTTAAAAAATCCTTAACCTTATTCTCAACAGTATCTCCAAAAAATGTTTGTAAAACTTTTCCATCTTTAATTTGAACAAAAGTTGGATACATTTGAACTTGAAAAACTTCCATAGTATTTGGAATATCATCCTTATTAGCTGTAGCAATAACCACATCAGACCTACCACCAGCAGCACAAACTTCCTCAACCCAAGGCATCGCTTTCTCACAAAAAGGACAACCAGATTTGTGAATCATAACAAAACTATTCCCACTTGAGATTGTTCCCTTAAAATCATCATCAGATTTAATATGTCTTACATTCATAACTAAAACATAAAATAATTATATATAAAACTTTGTAGTATAATTAGAAATAATAAATATAAATAATAATTAGAAATAATAATTAGAAATAATATCTGTAAAAAATGTAATTTAAAAATTACATTAACTTTGAAAGTACAGTATCATACTTATCAAATAAATCTGACTCAGCAAACCATAAATGAATTTCCTTCTCAGCATTCTCTTCAGAATCTGAAGCGTGAATAATATTTGGCATTTGACCACCAGTAGCATCAGCTCTAGCATAAGTCATATGTGCAAAATCTCCTCTAATAGTTCCTGGAGCGGAAGAATGAGGTTCTGTAGCACCAACCATTTTTCTAACTAAAGAAATTGATTTAGCTCCTTCCCAAACCATAGCCATAACTGGACCAGAAACAATCATATCCTCTAAACCTGGATAAAAAGGCTTATCAACTAAATCAGAATAATGTTTCTTTGCAAAATCAGCATCAATATGCATCATTTTCATACCAACTAACTTTAAACCAACTGTTTCAAATCTAGACATAATTTGTCCAATAATTGCTCTCTTTACACCATCAGGTTTAATCATAACGAATGTTCTTTCGATTGTCATAATTAAATTATTCTATAAACTAGTATATAAACTTTTAGTATATCAACCCAAAATAAAAAATAAATTGTTACATCAAAAAAATCAACAACACATTTATATACATAAAAAATAAATATAAAATATGAACTTAAAAGAATTCGAAGGTAAATTCCTTCTAAATAAATATAACCTTAACATATCAAAAGGATTAACTATTTCTCAAGATTCAATAAAACAATCAGGACTTCAAATTGATAACTTTCCAGTATTTATAAAAGCTCAAGTATTATCAGGAAAAAGAAAAGCCGCTGGCGGAATTCAAATAGCTCACAACTTAAAACAAGCAACTCTTGAAATTTCAACAATGTTTAACACTGAAATAAATAACGAAAAAGTAGAACAAATATTAATTGACAAAGCAGTAGAATTTGACAAAGAATTCTACACATCAATAATGATTGACTCAAGAAGTAGAAGACCCCTATTAATAATTTCAAACCAAGGAGGATCAGATATTGAAGAAATAAAAAAAACAAATCCAACATCAATTAGAACATTAGAAATTAATATTTTAAAAGGTATCCCAACAAGTGACATTCAAGCACTAACACACGACTTCGATTTTTCAGAAAAACAATTTAAAAACTTTAAAACAACAATTAATGAATTATATAAATGTTTTATTGAAAACGATTTAAAATTATTAGAAATAAACCCACTAGTATTAAATGAAAATTCAAATGAATTCACAGCTCTAGACTCTAAAACAATAATTGATGATAACGCAATGTATAGACAAAAAATCCCATTCCAATTAAGAACAGGATTAAGAGCAAAAACTATTTTAGAACAACGAGCAAACGATATAGATAAAGATGACCATAGAGGTGTTGCTGGAACATCATACATTGATTTTGGTGGAAACATAGCAGTTTTAGCAAGTGGTGGAGGAGCATCAGTAATTGCAATGGACGCACTAATTTCATACGGAGGAAATCCAGCTAATTATACTGAATACTCTGGAAACCCGCCAGCAGAAAAAGTTACAAAACTAACAAATGTAGTTTTAGACCAACCAAACTTACAAGGTCTTTGGGTTGTTGGAGGAACTGCAAACTTCACATCAATTTACGACACACTAAAAGCATTAATTGATGTAGTTATAGAAAGAGATTTTACTAAACCAATTGTAATCAGAAGAGCTGGACCTGAAGATGAAAAAGCATTTGATATGATTAGAGATTTAGCAGACAAACATAATTTAGATATAGAACTTTATGGAAGAGAAACACCAATTACACTCTCAGCAAAATATATTGTTGATAAAGTAAATAACGAAAAACACTTAGGAGGAAATATTTAAATAATATATAAAAAATGGTAATAATAAATAAAAATACAAAAGTGTTAGTTCAAGGAATTACAGGTGGAGAAGGAAGTAAAGCAACAAAACAAATGTTAGATTATGGAACAAATATTATTTGTGGAGTAACTCCTGGAAAAGGTGGTCAAAATGTAGAAGGAGTTCCAGTTTACAATAGTGTTGAAGATGCTAAACAAAACCACCAAGATGTTAATTTAGCAGTATTATATGTCCCACCAAGATTTGCTAAACAAGCAGCAATTGATGCAATTGAGCAAAACATTGAAACAGTTTTATGTATTACAGAATCAATTCCAATTTTAGATGTAATTGAAATTTTAGAATATGCTAAATTACATAACGTAAGATTTATTGGTCCAAGTTCTGTAGGTATAATTAATCCAGAATTAAAAATTAAAATTGGATCAATTGGTGGGGCAAACAATTCCCAATATACTCCTGGACCAGTAGGAATTATTTCAAAATCTGGAGGTATGTGTTCTGAAACTTCCCTTTTATTAAAAAATAAAGGAATTGGAATATCAACAGTAATAGGAATTGGAGGTGATGCTATTTCAGGAACTGATTTTTATGATTTACTAAAAGAATTTCAAAATGACAAACAAACAAAAGTTGTTGTAATTTACGGGGAAATTGGAGGAGAATATGAACAAAAAGTTGCTGAAATGGTAAAGAGTAAAAAATTTACAAAACCATTAGTAGCTTTCGTATCAGGAGCTTTTGCAGAAAATTTACCTAATGTTTCCCTAGGTCACGCCGGAGCAATTATTGAAGGTGAATCAGCAACAAGAACAGCCAAAATCAAAGCATTAAAAAATGCAGGAATTAAAGTAGCTGACATTCACCATGAAATTGTTGATATAGTTCAAGAAATATTACAAGAACAAGAGGACTATAATTAATAAAAAATGACAGTAAAAAAATCAGAATTAAAAACGGAATGGAAAACAGAATGGAAAACAGAAATTTCAAAAGCAAGTAAAGATGAAACAATAATTAGAGGATATAATTTAGAAGAATTAACTAATAAATTAACATTTACAGAAACAATTTTCCTAACGCTAAAAGGTGAATTACCAACAGAGCAGCAAACAAAAATGTTAAATGCAATTTTTGTATCATCAATTGACCACGGCATTGAAGTAAGTTCAGTAACAGTTGCAAGATGCACAATGGCTGCAGGAAACCAATTCAATAGTGCAGTTGCCGCAGGAATTGGAACATTAGGAAAATATCATGGTGGAGCAATTGAAGATTGTGCTAAATTTCTAGAACAAAATATAAACGAAAACATCGAAAAAATAGTAAAACAATCAATTGAAAATAAAAAAAGAATTGGAGGATTTGGACATAAAATATATACAACAGACCCAAGAACACAAACTCTTTTTGAAATTGCAAAACAAAATAATTGTTTTGGAAAATATTGTAAATTAGCAGAAAATATTGAATTAGAATTAGAAAAACAAAAAGGTAAAAAATTATGTATCAATATTGATGGAGCAATCGGAGCATTAATTTTAGATTTAGGATTTGATAGTACACTAGCAAACGCATTTTTTATTATTTCAAGAACAGTTGGAATTTGTGCCCACGTTCACGAAGAAAAAACAAAAGAAAAACTCGTAAGAAGATTAAGTGAATCTGAATATATTGGTGAAACTGGAAAGAAATTATAATTTTAAAAGAAAAAACAAAAGAAACTTTGTGTAAGCGAAGTCTCA